>Ga0209123_1002166_pt1 | contig 17370 bp, 19 predicted proteins | sample BarGraIncu00431A_FD_184500 | JGI IMG/M metagenome (GOLD analysis project Ga0209123, IMG submission 184500) | Arctic peat soil microbial communities from Barrow, Alaska, USA - Barrow Graham LP Incubations 004-31A (SPAdes) (version 2) | ecosystem: Environmental > Terrestrial > Soil > Wetlands >... | reverse complement strand
AGCTCATTACATACTTTTTAGTCTTACGACTAAAATATTACTTTTTTCTAAAGTAATTAACTGGTTAAAATAAAATATTATTTCATTTCTTTACCTATTTCTCTGTTTAATTTTCAAAGACCAATTTAATTTGTCATCATGTGACGACTTGTACTATTTTACTAGGTATCTTTTGTTTTGTCAACAAGTTTTTAAACATTATTTAAATGTTAATTTACAAGCTTTACCTTTATTGTAAAGTACTCGTGTCAACAGGTAATATCTTAACATTTATATGTAAGGTTCATTAATTCTAATTTAGCAACTACGACAATTATATACAATTTACTTCATAATACTACTAATTGTTACGTTTCTTTCACACTGATACACTAGGGTTCGTATACACAACTTTTATCATACACATATTAAGTAAGCACTAATTTTTTAGAATTTATCTATTATTTTACCGATGATTTCTCATCGGTCTATAATATATCCCACATTATACATTTAATATTTATATTTGTTTTGAAGATAAAATATTTACTTATAACTCATTTAAAAAAACTTCAACCATATTTTTTTTACACTCAAAACCTAATGATTTTAACGAAGATTGTAATGCCAGTAAAGTATATATCATTTTATCTTTTCTGGCATTTTCACCCATATGTCCTATCCTTATTACTTTCCCCTTTAGGTATCCAAATGATCCAGCTATAAATACATTAAATTCATCAAGCATATGTTTTAACAGTTCTTTATCATTTATACCCTCTGGAACTTCTATAACTGTTACAGTATTTGAATATCCATCTTTAATATATAAATTAAGACCTGCTTCCATTACAGCTTTTCTTGTTGCTCTACCAATAGAATTATGTCTTTCAAGTATCGACCCATCATTTAATATATTATCAAAAGCCTGTCTTAGCCCAACAATATCACTTATCGGCGGTGTATAAGGAAACCATTTATTTTCATAATAATCCTTCCATACAAGTAAATTGCAATAATAAGATGCTATAGGCTTTTTTCTGATTTCCATTAATTTAAATGCATCTTCACTAATACTTAGAAACGTTAGCCCTGCTGGAGCCGAAACACATTTCTGAGATGCGCCTATTACCATATCTATATTCCATTCATCTACCCGTACTTGTTCTCCACCCATAGCTGCTACACTATCCACCACAGTTAATATACCTTTTTTCTTTAATAACTTGCATATATTTTCTATATCATTTAGAACTCCTGAAGGAGTATCACAATGTACAACAGTAGCATATTTAAAGTTATAATCTTTCTCAAGAAACTTTTCTAATTCCACTATATCTATTTTATGTTTCCTATCGCCTTTAAAGAACACCACTTGACCACCGTACATCTTTACAAAGTCCGCAAATCCTTCTCCAAATATTCCATTATCAATTACTAATACCCTGTCGTCATTTTCCGTAAGTGATGCACATGCAGCCTCAAGACCTAAAATCCCTTCCCCACTTAATATTCTAACTTCATTTTTAGTTTTTAAAAACTTACCTATTTTCTCACAAGTTTCTTTGTAAAATTCATAAAACTGTAGATCTAAATCTGGGTTGGTAGTAGATAATGCCCTGGCCATCCTAACGTTTTCTCTCACCTGTGTGGGTCCTGGAGTCATTATTTGAGACACTTTCATAATTTTCACTCCCCTAAATTGTAGTTTATCTTAACCTATTAAAAATTATATCACTTTTAATATCTTAAAAAAACTGTATGCATACAATTTTGGATTTAGCATAGAACTATTATCTTTTATACTGTATTAACTCTTTATTAAAAACAACAATAAACTTACAAAATAGGTTATACTTGAAAAAATCAATGATACTACGAGAAAACCTATAAGTACAATATTATATTTTAATATGCTTTGGGCCATAATAAATTTTGAAAATCCAAATACATTGAGAACTAATATTATGATAAATATTAAAACAAATCCTTTAGATGCGCCTTTAATATCTGCAGAACTTAAAGATATATGAGAAGAAATACAAATAGCTAAAAATAAAAACAAAATAAAATATGGATTAGCGAAGTTATTAATTGAAAATATTATTTTTATTAAATCCATATAAGAAGTTAGTATCCCATTTAGGGTGGCATAATTTATTTCAGTTACATGTAAATTCTTCATAGATATAGTTATGAATTCAATATATGTCTTAGGAATTATGGAGTGCATTAAAAAAATTATTGCGGAAATACCTCCAAAAATAGGTGCAATTCCTATGAAAAAGTTACCTGTTTGCTGATATACACTACTAGGATTATAAGCATGAGATACGTACCCAAGTACACCATTTTCATCTCTTTTTTGCAATAATACCATTTTTGTGATTTTGTGCCCAAAAATAAGACATACAATAGCATGAGATATTTCGTGAATTGGAACTCCTATAGTAGCGGTTACAGCAACTGCCTTCCAGCCAAAACTCTTTTGAAAATTTTCTATTGTATGCTCTCTTAAAAATCCAAGAATGAGTCCTACAATAATTATCATTCCTGTCATGTATATCGTATCTAAAGAGGTCTTTATTATTAAATTTATTAAGCCGTTCATTTAATCATCCTTTCAAATTTTGTTACCTTCCTATTTATAATGTATTTTATGCACAGTTAATAGGTATAAATTAAAATTTATCCACAATAAAACTCAATTTGGAGCTCTAATGTGGACAATTTTGTTTATAACTCTATTTTAATTTTGTCAGGACCTTAATTTAAGAGTTGAATTCTTTTTGAATGTTATCCGAATAAACATAAATAGAAATGCTGTAAGTCCTCCGCAAGTATCTACCAGCACATCTCTAAATGCACACACTCTTCCCGGAACAAAAGCTTGATGAAGCTCATCCGAACATGCATATAAAAATACTACTAATATGGCCCCGATAAAAATTTTAATATCTGCATTTTTCTTTGTATTCATGGCTCTATATAATAAAATATATAAGATAAAATATTCTGTAAAATGCGCTGCTTTTCTAACTATAAAATCACTCATAGTACCAAATATACTATTTAAGTTAAGCCCAAGCAAGTTAAATACATATACAACAAATTTATTATTTTCATTTGATATATCCCCAGGTTGGCTAGAAAATATAAATATTAATATCATCCATCCTATAACCCAAATCCACTTTATATGTTTTTTTTTCATCTATTCACTCCCCATTTATAGCACTTAATATTTTTAATTAATATATTGATTATGGTTTAATTAAATATACTTGTCAATATACGTTATTAAAAATAAGATAACCTTAAGAAAACACCACAAATAATTAATTATTATTTTAAGTGTTTTTCTAAGGTTATTATTGTAATATTTATAATTTATGGCTATTTAAATTTCACTGCTGTGCCATAAGCAATAACTTCTGCAGCTCCTTGCATTATAGCGCTAGTTGCATATCTTATATTGACGATACCATCAGCACCCATACCTTCTGCTTCTTCAACCATTCGTTTCGTTGCTATAGCCCTAGCTTCATTCATCATCTCTGAATAACTTTTAATTTCTCCTCCAACTAAGGTTTTAAACCCACTTAAAATATCCTTACCTACATTTTTTGACCATACTACTGAACCTTTAGCCATAGAAATAGTAACTATCTCTTTATCACTAATGTAATCAGTATTTACTAATATCATTTTCATCACCCCTTTTTATTTCTTTTATTCTGTCATACATGTTGTAAATTAATACTCCTATAATTCCTATAATTCCTATAAAAATAATTGTTGATAATGGAAATATTAAAGCTGGTCCTCCATCCTCTGATATTGCATAAGCTATACCTAAAGTATAGAATCCAACTATTATAACAAAAATTAGTGTTATAAATATAGTTATAATGATTTTCTTCATTTTAACTCCCTCACCCAAATATTCTTATTTAGATACATTAAATAACATAATTTTTATACATAATATATATTTCGTAATATTTTGATGTATATTTCTATAGATGTGATAATGTATTATAAAGGTATAAATTAATGGAATATTTTTTTACTATATACTAATTACAATAGAAAATTTTTATCCAAGAAATCCGGGGGTTTTTACATTGTCTGCTCTTATTGCTTTTTTCATAATAGTAAGATCTATAGTTTGGTTATCTTTATCGAAGGAGCAAGGATATTTAGCGCCACATTGATTACATTCTATAAATTCCTTGAAACAAGTTTGTTCTCTATTATCAAATAAAAATGGAAGGTTTTCTAATCCCTTATCATCAATATATACATTTATTGTGTCTATTTTATATGTATAGAGGTATGTGGCTTCATGTTTCATTTCAAAATTTTCGCCTTTACAATTTGGACATACTAGTGATTCATTTATTTTCAATTTATAACTTCCTCTCTGTTTTAGTATATTTATAGTATTTGTTTATTACTTTTTTATATTCTTCATGTCGACTTAAATAATGGATACCATATAATATATATTGCAATAATAATATAGGACGGATGTGTTAAAGTAAATTTATTATTCTTTAAAAATTCCTCGAAAAAAGACCACAACCCTAAACAAAAGGCATTAAATTTTTTGAAATATATAGGACCAGGGCTACTCGTAACAGTTGGTTTTATAGACCCTGGTAACTGGGCATCAAATCTTTCTGCTGGAGCGGATTTCGGCTATACTTTACTTTGGATGGTAACACTTTCAACTATTATGCTTATTGTTCTTCAGCACAATGCTGCCCATCTTGGAATTGTTACAGGAAACTGCTTATCAGAAGCATCTACTTCAATATTAAAACCAAGGCTGAATAAAGTAGTGCTTGGATCTGCTGTGATAGCTGCAGTATCAACTGCACTTGCAGAACTTCTTGGTGGCGCTATAGCTTTAAATATGTTATTTGGATTACCTATAAAACTTGGGACAGTATTAGTTTTATGTTTGATTTTATGGATACTGTACACAAATTCTTATAAGAAACTAGAAAAATGGATCATAGGTTTTGTTTCTTTAATAGGAATATCTTTTATATTCGAATTAAGTCTTGTTAATATAGAATGGGGTAAAGCGATGGTAAGCTGGATTAAACCAACTTTTCCTAAAGGGTCCCTTCCAATAATAATGAGTGTCCTAGGAGCTGTTGTAATGCCTCATAATTTATTTTTACACTCAGAAGTAATACAAAGTCGTCAATGGAACCTTGAAGATGAGAGTGTAATAAAAAAACAATTGAAATATGAATTTATGGATACATTCTTTTCAATGATAGTAGGATGGGCCATAAATAGTGCAATGATAATTATTGCAGCCACAACTTTCTTTGCTGAAAAAGTTCAGGTTACTCAGCTTAGTCAAGCTCAACAAATGCTGACACCTCTACTTGGAAATACAGCCTCAGTTATTTTTGCTATAGCGCTGCTTTTTGCTGGAATTTCCTCGTCAGTTACCGCGGGCATGGCTGGTGGAAGTATTTATGCCGGGATGTTTGGTAAAAATTATAATATTGATGATAAGCATACAAAGCTTGGAATAGGAATCACTTTGGTTGGTGCAGCCATTGTTACATTCTTTATAACAGACCCTTTTAAGGGCCTTATTTACTCACAAATGCTCTTAAGTATCCAACTTCCTATAACTATATTTCTCCAGATATATTTAACCTCCTCTAAAAAAGTTATGGGCAAGTATGCTAATACTCTACTTAATAAAATCACTCTTTGGATTATTGCACTAATAGTAACAGGTCTTAATATAATGCTATTACTAAGCTATATATTGTAAATTCTCATAATATGAATAAAGAAATTAGGTGCATTATCTGCCTAATTTTTTTTAGTTGAAAGTAATTAAATTCCCTCCTTATTAATATACATAGTTAAAGTAGGTTAATTAAACTTTAGGGTTCTTAGAAAATGATTATCTAAAATACATATTTTTGAGATTCCTTAGATAAGGAGGTACATAAAATGCAAAAAAAAGAAATAATAGCTATGATACTGGCAGGTGGACAAGGTAGTAGGCTTAAGATGCTTACGAAAAACACTGCAAAGCCTGCAATTCCTTTTGGTGGTAAATATAAAATTATTGATTTCACTCTAAGTAATTGCTCAAATTCAGGAATAGATACAGTTGGAGTATTAACACAATATCAACCACTTTCCTTGAATTCTCATATAGGCATAGGTATACCTTGGGATTTAGATAGAAATAGTGGAGGTGTTACTTTGCTCCCTCCATACAAACATGAATCAGGAGGCGACTGGTATAAAGGTACTGCAAATGCTATCTATCAAAATACTAATTTTATAGATTCACATGAAACAGAATATATACTTATTCTCTCTGGGGATCATATTTATAAAATGGACTATTCAAAAATGCTTAAGTTTCATAAAGAAAAAAACGCTGATGCTACTATAGCAGTTATTAAAGTTCCACTTGGTGAAGCCTCTAGATTTGGAATAATGAATACTACTACGGACAACAAAATATATGAATTTGAAGAAAAACCTCAAAATCCTAAAAATGATATGGCTTCAATGGGTGTATATATTTTCAATTGGAAATTTCTTAAAACCTTTTTAAAGGACGATGAAAACAATAAACATTCAGACAATGATTTTGGAAAAAACATAATACCTGCTATGCTTAAAAATAAAGGAAATATATATGCATATCCTTTTAATGGTTATTGGAAAGATGTAGGTACTATTAAAAGCCTTTGGGAAGCAAATATGGATTTAATAGATGAAAATAATGAACTAAATATTCATGATGAAAATTGGAAAATATATTCCATAAATCCCTCTAACCCAGCTCAATATATAGGTCCAAATGCAAAAGTTACTAATTCTTTAGTTGTTCAAGGATGTATTGTCCTCGGTGATGTTTCAAGTTCAGTACTATTTCATGGAGTCACCGTTGGAAAAAATTCTAAAATATCAAATTCTGTAATAATGCCTAATACCAAAATAGCTGACAATGTTATTATTGATAAAGCTATAATAGGAAATGATGTCATTATAAGAGGTCACTGCGTCATCGGGACAACAGATGATATAACTCTTATTGCAGAAGGCACTGAAATTAAATCTAATTCAGTTATAAGATGAGGTGATTAAATGCTTAGTAATTATATGGGTATATTAAATTTAAACGAGAATGAAACAAATATAATAAATCTTACTAAAAATAGACCACTCGCAGCTATTCCAATAGCCGCAAGATATAGAATTATAGATTTCACATTATCTAATATGGTTAACTCTGGTCTTAGAAATATTGGACTTTTTACTCAAAGTAACTCTCGTTCTTTAGTTGATCATTTAGGTTCAGGCAAACCTTGGGATTTAGACAGAAGACTAAATGGTTTATTTGTTTTTAACTTTGGCATTGCTAGCCTTACTTTAAATGATGCAGAAATGTTGCGGAATAATATGGAGTATCTATATAGAAGTAAAGAAAAAAATGTAATTCTTTCCTCATCTTATATGATAGGAAATATAGATTACTTGGATGCCGTGAAATATCATGAAAATAATAAGCAAGATATAACGGTACTATACAAATATATTAAAACTGGGACTAAAAATTTCTTAGATTGTGATGTATTAAATATAGATGAAAACAACGAGGTGCTGAGTGTTGGTAATAATACGGGGACTTATAATAGTTTAAATATTTCCATGGAAATGTTTATTATGAAAAAAGACCTTTTAATATCACTTGTAAATAAATGTATTCAAACTGGTTCCTATGCAACTATTAAAGATGCTATATATAAAAACATTAAAAACTTAAATGTTAAGGCTTATGAATTTAAAGGCTACCTTCAATGTGTTAATTCAATAAGTTCTTACTATAAAACAAATATGGACATGCTCAACCTAAAAACAACTAAAGAATTGTTTTTTAGTAATGGACCTATATACACAAAAATCAAAGATGAACCTCCAACTAAATATTCAACTAAAAGCAAAGTAAAAAATTCAATAATTGCTGATGGTTGCATTATCGACGGGACTATTGAAAATAGCATTATATCAAGGGGCGTTGTTGTTCGCAGTGGAGCTGAAATTAAAAATAGTATTATCCTACAAAACTGTGAAATCAGAGAAAATTCGAAGCTCTTTAACGTCATACTTGATAAAAATGTAATAATATATAAAGGTAACCACCTTAAAGGTGACGTAGATTTCCCACTTGTAATTGAAAAAAGAGCATTATTTTAAAAAATATAAATATAGCATCAGTAACTCTTAAGTTACTGATGCTATATCTTCTTTCTTCATATCAGGTAATTTTTCCACATATACACTTGTACCCGGTAATGCAAGTGAAACTTCTTCTTGCTGTAATATATCCATTATGCCAAAATTAATATTTTCTTTTATTTCTAAAAATTCACCTAATTTTGCTGTTTCAACAAAGAAATATATAAATATATCTAAACTACTGTCGTTAAACTTATCAAATCTAACATATATTTCTTCCTTATTAACCTTTGGGTGGCTCTCTATCAAATCTCGAATCTTTGTAACGCAAATTTCTAGCTTATCCCTTGACGTTCCATAATTTATTCCTAAGTCAAAATTAACTCTACGTTTTCCCCGTCTACTGTAATTTGTTACAGGTTCACTAACTAATTTTGAATTAGGTACTATTATTAACGCTAAATCGAAAGTTCTTATTTTAGTGGTTCTAAATGTAATTTCCTCTACGGTACCTTCTAACGAGTCATTATTAATCCAATCTCCGAGAGCGAATGGTTTATCTATTATTATAAGTATACCTGCAATAATATTAGCCGCTGCATCTTTAGCTGCTAGTGCAAATGCTAATCCGCCTAGTCCAAGGCCTGTAATAAACCCTTGAATATTATACCCCCATTTTTCAGCGATTATAGTTATAACTAATGCGAGTAATATTAGCCTTAATATTTTAGATATAAATGGAAATAATATTTTATCAACTTTTATATCATATGCTTTATGCATTTTCTCAAATAATAAAGATGATTCCCCGGTGAGATTATATAATCCCCATGAAATTAATAGTATTATAGAAGAACTAAAAACTTTATTTATAAAATCAAGTCCTATTGTAAATCTTTGCATTAAAATAATATAAGCAAAATATAATCCTAGAACCTCGAAAAAATGGATTAACGGTTTTTCAAAAGCAGATACTATTTTTGTGTCTGCATTAAATTTTGTTTTATTAACAAGTCTCAATATTAACTTAAATACATATTTTGCAAATATTTTTTTTAGTAATACAAATAATATAAAAACTACAATAGCAAATCCTACATATATTAATTTGTTATATCTTAAATTGTTAAAAACAGTTTGCACATTGTCTTTCGCAAAAAAATCAACTATAGAACCAAACAAACAATCACGCTCCTTTTTCTTATGTGTATATATAACCATTTTAATCTAATAATGCTATTTTCTCAATGGATTATATAAGAATAAATAATTTTTAATATAGACTTAACATTTCTTTAGAACGTAAAAAAACTTCAAAAGCAGTTAAAATCTCCTTTTGAAGTAGTTATCCATTATTTTATTTATTTAGTTTAGCAAAATTAATTAATAATTTGATTTTGTGACAACCTTATTATTTATAAACTGTCCAATGTACATTGTTTTACATCCAATTAAATGTGATTTTTGGTATTCATTAATAGTGTTATCACCATAGTCTATATTGGCTTCATTAAATTTATAAAAAAATGAAGTTAATTTTTCTAAATTTTTATCTGCTGGTTTAAATGATGGATCAAATGCATATGCTGCTCTATAATATTTACATGCCAAAAGTACATCACCTTTATATTCTGAAATAACTCCTAGTAGATTGTATGCTTCTGGAGAATGGTCATTTTCAAGCATAGCTGCATGGAGATACATTTTTGCTAAATCATATTTTTTAGACTTTATTGAATAAATAGCTTGGTTTATATTATTTTGAAAAGAACTTTTTTCATTAATATTTGTTAACATATAATCACCTCATGTTATCCTTTCATCTATATTTATAATTATATATTATCAAAATCACTACATAATTGCTATAAAGGACATGTAAAGATAACTCTCAGCGTATAAAGATTGTGTGAAGATTTTAAAAATTATTCATCAACTAATCTATAGCCTACTCCAACCTCTGTTATTATATACTGTGGTTGAGCAGGATCCTTCTCTATTTTTCTTCTAATATTAGCCATAAAAACTCTTAGAGATTGTGTATCATTTTCAAAATAACTTCCCCAAATCTCATCAACTATATATTTATGAGTTAACACACGTCCTGCATATCTTGACATTAACTCAATTAGTTTGTATTCCATTGGTGTTAAATGTATTTCTTCATCAGAAATTGTGACCTTTCGTTTTTTAAAATCTATGCTGAGATTCTTAACATTAAACTCTGTTAACATGCTGCCTTGTGAATCACTAATTCCATCGAACTGTCTTAGTGCTACTCGAATTCTAGCTAATAGCTCAGCTACACTAAATGGCTTTGTCAAATAATCATCCGCACCTTTATCTAGGGCTTCGACTTTTTCCCTTTCATGTCCGCGAGCTGAAACAACTATAATTCTAGCTTTTGTTGAATCCCTTACTTTCTCAATAACTTTAAGTCCATCAATATCAGGTAATCCTAAGTCTAGAATTATTATATCAGGATTTTGCGAAAAAATAAGTGTTATAGCCGTATTCCCAAGTTCAGTTTCAATACACTTGTATCCCTGTGCCTCTAGAGAAACTTTCATAAATCTTCTAATAGGTTTGTCATCTTCAACTATTAAAATCAAAGGCTTTATATTCATTTCCATCGCTCCTTATTCCAGGTAAACTAAATATAAAGGTTGCTCCACCTGAAGAATTATTTAAAGCTTTCATATATCCACCATGTGCTTCTATAATAGACTTACAGATGGCTAGCCCCAATCCTATCCCTCGTTTTTCTAAGGACTCACCGTTTGTCTTAGTATAAAATCTATCAAATATAGTAGATATATCTTCTTCTGGTATGCCTTTCCCATTATCAGATACTTCAAAAATCACATTATCTTCTTTTTCTGTAACTTTGATCTTTATAATAGAATCACTCTGTGTATATTTTATAGCATTATCAATTAAATTAATAAACACTTGCTCTATTAATAATCCATCTACAAATAATATAACCACTTTTTCAGGTAATTCAACTTTGATATTATGGCTTCCAGAAAACCTTGTAACTCTAGATATTGATTCAGAAACAATTTCTTCAACAATCTCTACATCTTTCTTAATTTCAAGTTTACCTTCATCTATCCGTGTCATGCTCAATATATTTTCAACTGAATGTATAATCCAGCTTGTATCTTCATAAATAATTTTAAGAAGCTCTTTCTTGGTATCATTATCAAGAATGTCATAGTTATCACTGATTGTAGATACTGAACCCAATATTCCTGTTAGTGGAGTTCTTAAATCATGTGAAATTGACCTTAAGATATTGCCCCTAAGTCTCTCTCTCTCAGTCTCTAAATTAATTTGTCTTTTCTTTTCATATAAATCTTCTCTTTCAATTGCTAAAGCCATTTGCGTAGAAACAGACTGCAAGAGAATCTTCTCATTTTCAAGTAGTGTATTTTTTTCTAGGCAAGCTATACCAATAACTCCCAGTATTATATTTTGTCCCTTAATTGGATGATAATATCCCATGCTATTTATAGAGTTTCCAACTTCAAATTCAACTACTTTACCTGTTTTAAAACATCTTTCAATTGCCATTAACTCTATTTCAGACTCAAAAATGTCCATTTTATATTGATTATTAAGCATATAAACATTAGGTTTTTGCAAGTTATTTTTATCGTCTACAATAACCACCATAATAGTTCTGTTAAACATATCAATAAGGTTATCACCACAAACCTCAACTATTTGATTTTTATTTTTCGCTGTAAGTAATGATTTACTAATTTTATATAAAATTCGCATTCTATTTTCACGTATACAAGATATCTTTGCTTGCGTTTTAACCCTTGATGTTAAAGTGCTTGTGATAATTGCGGCTATAAGCATTATAACAAAAGTTACTGGGTAGTCAGTTCTATAAACTAAAAAGCTATAATAAGGAATAGTAAAGAAAAAATTAAATAATAACACCCCAATTATTGCAGCTAGTATACCATAAACATATCCATCAGTACTTCTTGATACAAATAATACCCCTAAGATAAACGCTATTATTACATTTGATTCATGTAACCCAAGTTTTCTTAGTATCAGAGATATTATAGTAGCTAAACTCATAATTAATAATGTTTTTAGAGCATTTTTAATTATCATTGTTTTAGGTTTAATTTCTTCATAATCACTATCTTTATACTCACCATAAATTTCTGAAAGCCTTTCATCAAACTTACCTTTTTTCAAACTTCCCATCACCTTCCTTATACATCAAAATATAAGCTATAACTCTTTTAATTGCTTTTATAAAATCTTATATAAAAAAAGCCTAAAATAATGGTGATGAATGTTAAAACAATTGCTATATTTTTTTTACTGTTACTTATAGGAATTGTTATTATTCCACCAGTGTTTATAATTTTAATTGAGCTTGCATGAATATCCATATCTCCTCCATGCAACGCACAAGCCCTATTAAAAGTTCCGCTTACCTCCACTATATCTCCCTTATACGAGTACTTCCCAAAGTTTTTTATACTTCTAGCCTGCTCAGTTTCAATCCATATTCCCATAGCTGTACTTCCATCACTGATATTTACCCAAGAATACTCTCCTCTATTCATAGCTTCCCCAATAGCTTCTCCCTTTAACGTAATTTTATTGTTATCAATCTTTTTGCTATTTTCAATTAGATTATTAAAATTATTATAATCCAGAGCCATAGCTGTTATAGAAACAGAAAAAACTAAAATACATATTAATATTATTGTTTTAAAAGTTTTAACCATAATCTCTTAATTCCTCCAAATGTAACTCCTATTAGTGCAAACACAGAAATAAATTCTAGTCTTCCTAGATACATTGCAATTATATAATATACCTTCAGTACAGTTGGCATTGATGGAGTTGTAACCCCAATAGATAATCCTACATTTCCTGTAACTGATGCAGCTTCAAAAGCTGAACTTAAGACCGGATATCCATAATAGGTTCCTATAGCAGTCCCTATAAAAAATAATATTATATAACATGTTACTATTAAGTACGCAGATTTTACCATAGCATCCTCTAAAACAATATCTTTTATGTGATGAAACTTAAATACCTTTATTTTCCTATCAGAATTCAATAATTTTTTTACCTCTGCAATTATACTTTTAAAAACTATTCCCACTCTTAATCCTTTAAAACCTCCAGCCGTAGAACATGCTGATCCACCAATAAGCATGGCTATTATAAGCATAACTACGGAAAAATCACCCCACTCTGTCGCAAACTGTCTTGCATATAGATTACCAAACCCTGTGGTGGTATGCGCTGATAACACATTATAGACACCTTTTCTAAAAACAGATATACCGTTACTATATACACCTGAATTTGTTAATTTCAATGCTGTAAAAAATGAAATAACTAATGCGGTAATAAAGAAACTCTGTGTTTCAATATTTTTGAATATTTCCTTTTTGCTACCTTGCCACACTGCATAATGTAATGCAAAATTTAAAGAACCAATGACAAAGAAAATCATTGTTAATAACTCATACGAAAGACTATGATAATACAAAATATTTTGAGACATTGGTGCGAATCCACCTGTGCTCCACGCAGACATAAAAATAAACAAGCCGTGGAAAAAAGCACTTACAGGTTGTAATCCTATAAACATTCCATTAATCCAAAGCATAATAGTACCTACTATTAAATATACAATACTTATTTTCCATATTAATCTTGCTGTGTTTTTCACATTAGGTACGAGTTCAACATCCTTACCTTCACCAACATACATCTTGTAAGCTCCTAATGTATGGTTTACCATAAAACTTAAAGCAAGTACTACCATTCCTTGTCCTCCAACAAAGGTAATAATATGTCTCCACATGTTAAGTCCTAAGGATAGATGGTCGAGATCTTGAGTAAGTACAAGTCCTGTGGTGGTAAATCCACTCATAACATCAAAACATGCATTTAAAAATGATCCTGTTTTTCCACTAAGTTCATATGGCACTGCACATATCAGCGTTAATATAAGCCATGAGCTTGATGCAATAATTAATCCATGTTTCCATTGTACTTTTACTTTATCAACCTTGCTTTTACCTGTGAACATAAGAAATATACCTAAAGTTAAAGCTATATTTATACTTATAATAAAATCTAAAACAACACTCCATTCTTTAAATATCAATGAAGTCAAAATTGGTATAAGCATTAAACTAGCGGTACCAATGATTACATAACCTACATAATAATTTATTATTTTAAAATCATCAAAGTTTTTTATTATTTTTTTCATACACTCACCTTGCTAAAATCATATTAATAATATATAAAACAAATAAAAATAATAATGTATATCCTATTTCTGTAATTACTCCGTGTATAATGTTTTTGTTAGTCATAATATATTTACCCTCCAATTATTGATCTTTCAACTTCACTCTTTTTATCAGTATTTGTAATAATAAGCACTTTATCGCCTTCGTTTATATTCACAGACCCTCTTGGAAAAATCACTTTCCCATTTCTCAGTATCGATAGTATTACACATTCCTTAGGAATCTTTAGTTGACTTACATCTTTATCCTTCCATGCACTTTTTTTATCTATTTTTGCTTCTACTAATGTCATTTCTCCTTTATTCATGCTTTCTATAATTTTTAGTGGTTCACTATTAAATTCTCCCTCTATTAAATTACAAATTACTTGTGTGCTACATACAGTCTTATCTACTCCTAGTGCCTCAAAGATTGCAGTGTTTTTAGGATTATTTATTCTAGCTATTGTTTCATCAATTTTGAAATTAACTTTAGCCATCTGACATATTACTAAGTTTTCCTCATCTTTTCCTGTTACTGCAGCTACTACTTCAGCTTCATCTATATTAGCATCCTTCAATATCTCTACATCGGACCCATCTCCACATATTACATCTATATCAAGTTCTTCGGCAATTTTTCTGCAGATTTTTTCATCTTTTTCTATTAAGACTACTTGATTTTTTTTCTCTTTTAATGCTTTAACAAGATAATAGCCTACCTTTCCACCACCAACTACTATTGCTCTCATAGAAATTTCTCCTTCATTATCATCTTTACTAACTTTTCTTTATTCTGCTTATTTATGCTACAAATTATTTTATCGCCCTTTTCTAATAATTGGTCCTTATTTGGTATTATAAATTCTCCATTTTTTGAAACTGCACATATCCTACAATTAAAATTTTCTTCTATTTCTAAAATATTATTAAATTTAAGTTTATTTATTGTAATCTCTTCTATAGATACATCATTGTTTAATTCAAATAGTGTATTAGAATCTTTATTTATTATTTTGTTTTTAATTATATTTATACTTACTTCAGTTGGGCTTATAGTTTGAAGTCCTAGTTTTCTATAAATAAATTCCCTTGATGGGTCAAAAATCCTAGCTATGACTCTAGGTACCTTAAATATATTCTTTGCAATTTGACTAGCCATAATATTTATATTATCTGCTTGAGTCATAGCAAGAAATATATCTGCTTTATCTATTCCAGCCTCCATCAGTATATCGTTGTCTATTTCGACTCCTTTTATTCTAGTTCCATTAAATCCACTTCTAAGTCTTTCTAAATTTTTTCCATCTTTATCAACTATCACTACATCATGACCATCATTAGACAATTCCATAGCCAATCCGCTTCCTAACCTGCCACACCCTATTATTACAATATACATATTGTATTCTCCTTACTCAAATTTCTTTTTAAAAAGTAGTAACATAGCTAAATTTACGCTATGCTAAAAAGTATAGTATCTTATATTTAAATGTATTCTCAACTTTACTTCCATATATACATTATAGTTTTAGTAAGTTATTATTAAAGTTGAATCTTATATACATATTTTAAGCAATTATAGGGCACAATGCAACTTTGCATATCTCGTCTTAAAATTACTTTCCTGCCTGTTATATATGGTTTAAGATATTTATGTATTGTATCCTTTGTTTACATCCGGTTTCCGTCATTTTACTTATAGTATTAAATCTATATTTGACTATATTAGCTATATTAAAAGAGTTAATATAATAAGTAATAAAATAAGCTATAATTCTAACCCATTAAGTGTTAAAATTATAGCTCTATATGTTTGTTTAATATGATTAATTATTTGGGAAAGAAGGACTACTATGAAAAAAGCTTTAGTTGTAGATGATACAAAAAATATTCGTAAACTTCTTGGGATTTATCTCGAATTAAATAATTTTGAAGTTTTAATGGCTACTAACGGTCATGAAGCTTTATCATTGATTGATACAGAGCCAGTAGATATAATATTTTTAGATATTAAAATGCCAGAAATGAGCGGAACAGAGGTTTTAAAAAGAATTAGATATAAAGGAATAACTGCTCCTGTAGTTATTATGACATCTTTTGCCACAGTTAAAAATGCTGTAGATTGTACTAAACTTGGTGCCATTACTTATTTACAGAAACCTTTTACTACAGATAAGATTAAAATTATTCTTGATGAAATGATAACAGAAAAAGATATATGTACTAAAAGTATGGAAGACAAAATAGAAATTATAAAAAGTTTAATAAATGAATATAATTTTAAAAAAGCATTAGATGCTTTAAAAGTAATTTTATCTACTGATCCGGATATTCCTGAAATTTATGAATTAATGTCTCTAGTTTATAATAAACAAGGAGAATTTAAAAAAGCTGAAATATTTCATAATATGGCGGAGCAATGGAAATAAGAAAATAAAAAAAGCACTTCAATTGAAGTGCTTTTTTGGTGGCTTACCGGGGAATCGAACCCCGGACACCATGATTAAAAGTCATGTGCTCTACCAACTGAGCTAGTAAACCATGTAAACCTGGCGACAACCTACTCTTCCACAAGGTCACCCCTGCAGTACCATCGGCGCATTGAAGCTTAACCTTCGTGTTCGGTATGGGAACGGGTGTTACCTTCAGGCCATAATCACCAGATTGAGAATATAAATATTCTCTGAAAATTGCACAGTGTTTTCGCATTATTTTTACTTTTATCTTGGTCAAGCCCTCGACTTATTAGTATTAGTCAGCTGAACATGTTACCATGCTTACACCTCTAACCTATCAACCTGGTGTTCTTCCAGGAGTCTTACTCACATCGCACTTACGTGCGAGTG
>Ga0209123_1002164_pt1 | contig 17385 bp, 18 predicted proteins | sample BarGraIncu00431A_FD_184500 | JGI IMG/M metagenome (GOLD analysis project Ga0209123, IMG submission 184500) | Arctic peat soil microbial communities from Barrow, Alaska, USA - Barrow Graham LP Incubations 004-31A (SPAdes) (version 2) | ecosystem: Environmental > Terrestrial > Soil > Wetlands >... | reverse complement strand
AATCAGCAAGGATATATCGTTCTTAAAGGGTGGTCAATTTGCTCCGGCGGAGACTGACCATTTTGGCCGGCAGAAGGTGGTCAATTTGCTCCGGCGGAGACTGGATATTTTATCCGGCGTGTCCACTAAAGAAAATAAGCGACCGAATAAATTTATACGCATCGGTAATAGATTTAAATAACACTTCAAAAGAAGTTTTTGAAGAAAATATTCAAGATAAAACAAACGATGAGTTGAGAAAGTCGGTTCTATTGAGCATTATTATCTCTACGGAATTTAAATGGAAGAAGGAAATTGAAGTTATTCAACTTCGACAATATTCGGAATATTCACAAAATGGAATCGTTAATAATTGGGATGATATTAAACCTTTTGCCAAAAAGAAGCCAAACAACTAATCAAGTTAACGGTCACACCAGTAATTAACTGACCTTATGCATCTCTAACCACATTACAGAATAGTCCCCCTTTGCCGTAGTTTTAATATGCAGAGCAATATTCTCTATAGGTAATTTGAGCCAATGTCTATCAATACTCCCATTCCGAATGACTCACAGGTAACTGATTCAATTCAGTTTTGAGCTGTTTCCAGTTAGGCAGGTAAGTTTCGAGATAATAATGAAACCGGTCGTTATGGTGTCGCTCCAGGAGGTGAACCATTTCATGGACTATGATGTATTCCAGGCATTGTTCCGGTTTTTTTGCCAGTTCGAGGTTGATCCGGATCCGTTTTTCTTCGATTTTACAGGAGCCCCATTTTGTTTTCATCTGTCTCACCTGCCAATCATTGACTTTAATATTTAGGATATTTTCCCACTTTTCAATCAATTCCGGAATCTGCTCTTTCAATTGAGTCCTATACCACCCATTCATTACTTCGAGTCGTTTCTCCGTACTCGTTTCGGGTCGGACATAAAGATCAATGTAGGTCTTATTTTTTAAAACGACCTTGGGCGGAGCATCGGCTTCAATAATATTCATAAGGTACCTTTGCCCCCTGTAGTAATGGCTTTCCCTGTTCTTGAATTCCCGTGGCGGTATTCGATCTTGTCCTTCAAATTTCCGCTGATTTCGTTTAATCCAGGCCAGTTTTGAGATGGCAAACAAGCGAATGGCATCATCACTTACAAGTAACGGAGCGGCAAGCCTAACCCTCCCCGTAGGAGGATAAACTGCCAAATGGATGTTCATAATATCTTTCCGGACAACATCAATGGTAATATTGCTTATGGTAATTTGTTCCATTTAGTATTCCTTTTGTTCCCGAACCAGGTTCAGCAAACTTACTGAGTCGGGTTCATTTACTTCATATTTATCAAGCACATCCTGGATAGCATATTTGACTTCCCTCAATTTCATTTTATGATCTCTCCAACCATCTCGCTTGGTGCGTCTTATCTTTAAATCCATTTCAATGGTCAAGTCTTCATTTCTTCCCAGGTTATCGTAAAGATTACGCTTGGCTGAAGTATCCAAAGTCACAGGATAATCACCTGTTTTACCGAGTTTTTTAACCTTGACGGATAGGGCAATTATCTCCTGTAGATACTGTTCATACTTGCGAGTTTCTTCCTTACGCATCCGTATCAGTTCCTCCAGAAGCACACTCATTTTCTCGTAATACATCGGATTGGATGGACTCTCTTCAATAATTACCCGGCGTAAATTGTTCTCAATGGTCTCCGCCATGGCTTCTCGATTCTTCCTAAAGCTTTCAGGCAATTTGTCAAGGGCTGCTTCGCCATGCTCCACGAGCAGTTCTACCAGGCTCAAATCATCAAAATTAGCAAGTACCCGGCTTTCGTCTGCTCCAATGTAACTGTCAATCAAATGGCGCATGGCGGGTTCGTATTGCTTCAGATCAATATAATCACCACTGGCAAGTTGTATTTCCTTACGAAGGTTTTCGAAATGTTTAACTTCATTCCGGATTTGTTCAGCCTGTATATCTGAGTAACCAGCTTTCTTCATTTCGTCAGCGACATTGGCATAAGCTCGTATAAGAGTGATAGTCATCTTATACAAAGCAACCCTTCGCGGTTCCGTATCTAATAATTCATCGGGATTTCCAGTGTTCTTTCCACAGAAGTAGTGAATGTGAGCCAGGCTGTCCTGTGGCGGTTCTACAGGTTCGCTCAATGCCTTGATTGCTTCCAGTGCTTCGTCAAGTCGCTCTTTCCCTTTCTTTAGGCGATCTTTCAGCAAGCCTTCAACATCTGCTTTTTCGTAAGTATCGAAAGCCCCTGATGTATAATCATCAAAAGCTTTTTCGAGGCTATCAAAAAGATCCATATAGTCGATAATGTACCCGTAGTCTTTATCATCGCCATCCAATCGGTTTACACGGCAAACTGCCTGGAATAAATTGTGGTCTTTTAATTTTTTATCAATGTACAGGTAAGTTGCCGATGGTGCGTCAAAGCCAGTAAGCAGTTTATTCACCACAATCAACAGTTTCATCTGGGCAGGTTCGTCAACGAATTTAGTCTTCACCTCCTTTTCAAACTGATCGACCTTGTTCATGGCAGTTTCCGGATCTTCGTTGAAATAGTCGGCAAGCATTTTCCGGTAAATCTCAAAACGCTGCAACTTTTCAGTGTATCCTTCTCCCGTTTCTTCACCTTTGATATCGGTATGGTTGGGAACAAATGAGGTGATAATTGCACAATTTTTAAGCCCAGCCTTTTGAAACAGTTCAAAATAACGGCAGGCATTGTAGATACTGTCCGAAACCAACATGGCGTTGCCTCTTCCGTTTTGAAGACGCTCTTTTTTCGCCATATCCATCATCATATCTATCACGATCTTTTCAAGACGCGATTTAGAGCTGAATACCTTCTTTAGTGTTCCCCATTTTTGTTTCAGTTCTGTTTTGGCAAAATCGGAAAGCCCCTGGGTTTTGAGGTCAAACCATTCATCAATTTTTTCGGGTGAAGTTATCTTTTGCTCAATATCACGGGCCTCATAACGTAAATCAAGAACAACTTTATCCTTTACAGCTTCATCAAATTTATAAGTGTGAATGTACCTGCCAAAGATTTGCATACTGGTTTGCTTGTCCGCCTTTAAAAGCGGTGTCCCGGTGAACCCGATAAACATGGCATTTGGCAAAAAGCTTTTCATGGCTTTGTGCAACGTTCCTGACTGTGTACGGTGACATTCATCTACAAACACATAAACATCACCTTTTGCTTTATAATCGCTCGGGATATTCTTTCGTAAGTCATTGAGGTACTCATCTACATCACCTTCATCTTTTCCACCAAACTTGTGGATCAACGAACACAAAAGCCAAGGTGAATTATCATTGAGTTTGTTCAGTAAATCCTTACCGCTTGAAGTCCGGCAAATTTTTTCGGATACGCCCGTGTAAACCTTCTCAATTTGCTCATCTAATTCTTCACGATCGGTAATGATCAGCACTCGTCCCTTTGGATTAAATTCCCGTATCCATTTGGTTAGCCAGACCATCGTCAAACTTTTTCCGCTCCCTTGGGTATGCCAGATGATGCCATTTTCGCGGCGTTTGATATGATCCTGCGCAGCTTTTGTACCGAAATACTGATTGTGCCTGCACAGCTTCTTTATGCCCCTGTCAAATACAATAAAATCGTGAATAAGCTCGATGAAGCGTTCCTTGGTAAGCAGTTCAACAACATTACGATCAAGCGGGTAATCGTAAGCAGCAACCCGATCCCTGATGGGCTTGGTGATCTGTAACAGGTAAGTGTCATTTTTATTATTTTCTTCGCTTACCTCTTTCCACTTCAGAAAATATTTTTCTTTTGCTTCAATGGCTGCATAGGCAATACCTTCCAAATCGTTCCCAGCCATTACAAACTGGATGGTGGAGAAAAAAGGTTTAATGAAAATATGTTTCTGGTTGTCGAGGTTTTGCCGGATCCCTTCGGAAATTGAAACCGTGCTTCGTTTCAACTCTAAAACACCCAAGGCAATCCCGTTGACATACAACACCAGGTCAGGACGTTTTTTGTAATAACGGCTATCAATTGTAACTTCTTCGGCAATTGCAAAATCGTTTTCCAACGGATGCGCCCAGTCTATCAGCCAGACTGTTTCTTTATTGTGCCCTAATTCGGGCTGAACATTTACGCCATAACGAAGCTTGGAATACACTTCCTTGTTGACATCATACAACGACTTGCTCTGGTCATTTGCAACCTTGCCAAACTCATACAGAGCTTTACTTATTAGGCTCTGACTGTACCCTCTTTTCGCCAGCCACGATGATAAAATGCCCTCTTCGATGTTACTGTTGCATTCCCGTTCTTCCCAATTACCCAGGTACCGATAGCCCAATTCCTTTAGGAAAAGTGTTATTATCCTGTTTTGGGTTTCCCGTTCAATTTTGCCGATATTACTCATCTTGATTACATTAGGTTGATTGTGTTGTTTATTAAAAATTAGGAATTTCGTAAATCAGATAAGAATTTTTTCACGAAATCAGTTATTGCATCATCTACATTAGCCATCGTTTTATAAATTTCTCCAATTTTAAAGTATTTAGGATAACCATTACCATACAAAATTTCATCATTAAATTCATGCAGTGAATTTATTGCGTTCAATTTTTCCGTTAATGCAATTCTACCCTCTTCACCAGGAAGCTCAGTATCCCAAAATACAATTGTAGCACTACCGTCGCTATCAAACCATACATCCAGTTTAAAACTACTTTCACCAACACTATATCCTTCGCATAACCAATAGTTTGACCGGTAACGCCAAGATCTGCCAAAGGGGGAAATATCGGTCATCGCATCTGAAAACTTATCGGTTCTGTGCGAATTAATGTTGTTGTACATATCAATAATTGCTTTTACAGTTCCAATTCCGTCGTTGTTGTTTATAAACTTGTAGAAGCTTTCCATAGTATTTGAATCCATATTCTTGGTGGCTAAATGTTGAATCAGATTAATATATTGATGTATGACAGATTCGCTATCCTTATTATTTGCAGCGTGGAAACATGGACGAAGCCAACCTGAAACAAGATTAGATTGAGAATAGTCGAAAGCCTTCATATTTTTGACCAGATGATCAAAATTTCCCTTAGTCCGAGGAGCCTTTTTTGCACCCTCCAAACTAAGATAAACGACAGCCTTAACAGGGTATTTCCGGGTAGATTCGGCATAAGTAACATATCGATCTATTTGGTCTTCCATATCATCGGCATTGTTGATTTTATTCTCGATAATGATTGATTGCCTGGATGTCTCGTCTCTTATCCAAATATCGATTCTTCCTGTTTCTCTGGTTACAATAGTATTTTTGAAATCAGAGTTAAGTATATTGGTATGTGAGTGTTCATTAAGCATGTCAATAAAAATCTGAAGAAATGTATCGCCCTGTTGATGTAAGCCATTGGGGTTAAGCAATGATGCAATTATATCGGAATGAAAGTTCTCCAAATAGCTATTGTAGGACGAAATCGTAAAAAGATTATAGGCAGCCCGCTGTTTATCACGCTTGGTCGCGTTATATTGACTCACGATGTCCTGAATTATTGGGTGCTCAAATAGATCTATTACCTCCATTTTAGTTTTTCTTTAACTCATCAACCAATACTGACCATTCTGGCTCAACTGCATTGAAATCTGATTGTTTATATAATTTGAAACTCACCTGGTACTTATAAAACTCAATGTTTGTCATAACGGCCAATGCCCTTTTGAGCCGGATATCAGCTTCAAGCCCAATAATGACTCCTTTCACCTCTTGACCGGCCTCAGCCAACTCCTCCTTCACGTAGCCCATGTATCGCAGAATCTGACCTACAACATTATCGCTAACCCGTCCTCTTTTTAGCTCAACGACCAATAACGTTTCCTTGGTAAGATCAGCTTCGATGCCGAAATCGGCACCAATAAAATTGCCTTTGTAGCATTCATCAGCTTCGATGCTTTTTGAGCCCAACATTACGCGGTAGTATTTTTTCATAATTGTCAGGAATTAAAAAATCCTTTGTCCCCTTTAATATAATACCCTTTACTGCCAACTTTCTGCATTTCAATTTGCCACATTTCCCTGATCACCTCAATATTATTGTACCAGTATTTAAGTCCATTGTGCCAACTCAACCAGACAATTTTATCAATTCTCTTTTTATGATCGTACCAGTAATACTCTTCAGCACACAGATTAAAGAAATCAATTATGGTCTGTTTCATCTCTTCGGAATTGACAGCCTTCTCTAATTTTTCCATCGTCGGAAATTCCGATTCAATGATAGATAGCTTGTCATTCAGCTTATTATATCTCGAGTTAAACTCCGTATAAAGCTCTTTCATCATTTTATCATTGGCAAGCTCCTGGGATTTCCGGGTATAAATAATTGTCACAATTAAACCAAATGCCCCCAGAATTAATGATGACCATACTACTGCATGTTCCATATTATATAAGCCTTATCCTTCCTGTTAATAACTCCTGCATCATTCCCAGTTTTAACTTTTTTGTTTTCTCCAGCTTCTTTTCCAGAATCGCTATCTCGGCATCCATATCGGAAAGGATTTTGGCGATGCGGGTTTGTTCTTCTATTGTCTTTGGCGTTAAAAATTTAAATGTAAAAAAGTCCTTTTGATAGAGGTGAATTATTGTGGAACCTGCACTAAGTTGAGCCAGAAATATTAGGAAAACTTCCGAAAGCAATAGGTAATAAAAAAATTCCGGGTGAAACGAAGCGTTCGTTGGTCTGATCACAAAAACTCCACTGTTCAGAGTTGCGGATTTAGGAACAGATTTTATAAATGCAACTTTTCCTATCGTTCCATCTTTAGTCACCAAAACATCGTATTTTTTGACCTGAATATTTTTATCTTGCTTATATCTCTCGGAGTCAACGTAAAAGCAGCTTTCCCAATCAATAAATCCATTTTTAAATTCAGTTCCAGTTATTAAAAAGTAATCGCCAGACTTTCTGTATTCAGCTGTAGTAAGACCTTGCCATCCAATTCTTGCTTTAAGTGTTGCAACTTCTCCCAATTTCTTCTCTTCCCATCCTTCTTTCGGTTTCAGCAACTCCTGCATAGCACCTTGCTTGATCGCCTTCTTTTTGGCAAAGAGTTTTTCGATTTGGGCAATGAGTGAATCGACATCGTTTAAGGTTGTGGCTATGGCGGATTGTTCGTCTAAAGTAGGTGGAAAAGGAATAAAAATGTTGTAAATGCTCCGATTAGATGTATGACGAACTGTTGAGCCAATTGCTGTCTCTTTTATTCTTTTCAAATAGTTTCTTGAAAGAAATACCCAATACAAATAAATCTTAAGTAAATCATTATGCTGCAATTCGATTAGGCCAATACGCTGATTATGAATAATTTTTTCATCTAATGTTACAAAGGCTGGTTTGCCGAGTAAGTTGCAATCGGGTGTTAAATCGGTCATGACTATAAGCAAATCACCCAAATGAAATTCCATTGAAGTATTATATGGACCACAATATCTCTTTGTGTTTCTTTCTTCAAAATATAAACCACCCTCAAGTTTGAAATTACCAGGAGTCAATAAAATGGGCCCTGAGTTTGAATAGAATTGACTGCTAAATGCGAACCCACTTTTTAATCGAATTAAATCTTTCAAGGGTCTTGCTTCCCAATCCTTTGGAATAAACCCAACTTCCGTTATTTTATAACTTTGTTGTATTACCATGATATTTACCATTTAAAATTCATTTTTTTTAAATGATTTTCGACTTTAATGGTCAGTTCATCAACTTTAAGATTGAGTTTTGGAATGGTCGTTTCATATCGTTCTGCCAGTTCTTTAATGCGATGGGTCAGGCGGTGGCTAATATTGTCCATCTCTGTGCATATGCGATGTTCCATGGCCGCCATCCATTTCTTTTCCACCACCAGGGTTTTAATTTCAGCAATGGTCAGCTTGGGATACCGGGCAATCACCTTTTTTTCCAGTTCAGCTTTGGCTATTTTTATTTTAGCCTGTAATTCAACTTCTCTATCCATCAACTTTTTATACTGTTGTTGCATATCGTATTCCTCGGCATTATCACTATTACGTTTGCCCAACTCCTTCATTGCTTTTAGCATATTACCCTTGCTTATTTTGGCATTGTCGATAGCAGTGGCGAGCAAACCATCTTCACCTCCATGCTCTTCGCGAAGCTCGTCCATGCTGGCAATTAACGTTTCCGCCTGAACTTCAAGATTATCCAGCGCTTCTTTCTCTTTGGTAAGGTATTCCTGGATGATCAGTGCAGTGGGGACCAACCTTCCTTCAAGTCCTTCCAAGCCTGCAACCTGTTTAACCACCTCCTTGTCTCCTTTTTTGGTTATCTTTTCCAACCGCTTCAGCTCAATACCACACTGCCAGCCATCAGCTGCCAGTTCGTATAAATCGTCCTGAAGGATTTCTGCATAATAATCCAGCAGGTGCTGGAACATGGAATATTTGTCGGTGAGTTGCTTGCCTGCGTATTGATTCAGCAGGTTTTCCGAAATACTGTGGATTTCCTGCTTAGGATGTAAGCCTTTATCCAGATTTTTGGTATAGGTAATAGTTTCGTTTTTCCACTGGTCGAACACCATGTTCATTTGATTACCAAAAGCCGTAAATTCCGGATGATTGAAGATTGTATTTTTAATTTCCTCGTTTGAAATATTTAACTCGTAGTAATTGGGACGCTTGGCTACCTGATTAAACAATGACCGTTTTAAGGTCGGATATACGGTCCAATAGTTCTCCAGTGCATCAACATCACGTTTCGGAATACCTCCCAGCAAATGAGCTTCAATGTCTTGGATGTCTTCTTCCTCCTGGCTATCAATGTAGCGCGGAATATTCAGGTTAAAATTGTTTTTCGGGTCAGCAATTTCGGCAATTGGAATTACCCGTGAATATTTGGGAATTTCCATCCGGTTGGTAAATGCATCAACTACCTGGTGGATGTCCTGCTCGCGCAAACGGTTTTTATTGCCGTCTTTCATGTAGCCCTTACTGGCATCAATCATGAAAATGTCTTTACGCTGGTGGGCATCTTCCTTGTCAATCACGATCAGACTGGCAGCTATACCGGTACCGTAAAACAGGTTTGCCGGCAATCCAATAATACCTTTAATATATCCTTTCTGAATCAACTTTTTCCGTATGTCGGCTTCTGCGTTTCCACGGAACAACACACCAAGCGGCAAAACAATGCAAGCCTTTCCGTTCGACTTCAACGATTTGATCAGGTGCAGCAGGAATGCAAAGTCGCCATTCTTTTTCGGAGGAACCGCATCATAACCTTCAAAACGTTTATAGATATCGTTCACCGGATCTAACCCGTTCATCCACGATTTATAACTGAAGGGTGGATTGGCAACTGCATAATTGAATTGCTCCAGCTCTCCAGTCGTATCATTGGTAAATTCGGGGCTTGACAATGTATTTCCCTGGCGGATGTCGGAAGTTGGGTTTCCGTGCAGCCACATGTTCATTACCGCTAAAGCTCGCGTGGCATTGTCGTTTTCCTGACCATAAATGGTAATTCCATGAGGTGCTTCATCGGCAGCTTTTAATAGCAAAGACCCCGATCCGCATGTTGGATCATAAATTGTTTCGTCTTGGCTTTTGGATTGGTTAATACCAATCACCTTAGCCATGATGCGCGAAACTTCGGCAGGCGTGTAGAATTGGCCCTTACTCTTGCCGCTTTCGGTGGCAAAGTGCCTCATCAGGAATTCATAGGCATCGCCCAATATATCATCACCCTCGGCACGGTTATCGCTGAAATCCAGTCCCGGCTTTTCAAATATTTCAATCAGGTTACTTAGTCGGTCAACCTTATCTTTTCCCTTACCCAACTTCTCGTCATCGTTGAAATCGGCAACTGTAATGATACCGGTCAAATCGTTGGCTTTTGCAAGTTCACCAATGATCTTATTGATCCGGTCTCCAATATCAGCCTGTCCTTTCAGCTTCACCATATCGGAGAAACTACCACCTTCCGGAATGTCGACCAATGCACCGCCTTTGTCCGATACGTATTTCATAAACAATAAAACCAACACATAATCCTTGTATTGGCTGGCATCCATACTGCCTCTAAGCTCGTCGCATCCTGCCCATAACGAACTGTATAATTCTGATTTTTTAACTGCCATTATTCTTGTATTCTCTGTGAAGTCTTTTAGTTGCTTTCAAATGGTAAATATCGCTATTTTAAATGGTGCCGGAGTAAGAAAAAAGGCATATCAATACAGTAAAAATTCGAATGAACCAATATTTTGTAAGGCACGTTAAAACATTTCGCCAGAAGCAAAATAATTTACCATGCCTCGCTAAGTAAAATCAAACTCTAATATCCAAGACAACATTTACGCTTTTATTTTGACTGTGGCGCAGGTGGTCTCGGTGGCGGTGGAGCCTGTGTATCGTGTGTGGTCTCCTTTGAATAACCTCTTGTTTCGGGTATGTTCACTGTGGGTGTCTTGGGTTTTTCAGCCATTGGATTCGTTATTTAGATTAATATATGGAACTTCAATTACGATGCTGTCATTCGGATATGATAAATAGATCTTATCCACCTTGTACATAAAATCTGAAGTTTTGTAATCATATATTTTCACATGACTCAAAACTATTTCTTTAAACCCATCTGCTTCAGAATAATAGTCGATCATACCATGATAGGTGATATTTTTAGGAATATCTCTTAGGTACACTTCCTGTATATTATCTGCTTGTAAAAAGTAATAGAAAAGGTTCTCATCGCCATATTTAGATGTCCACCCAAGGAACTTACCTACTCTGTTTATTATCTTAAAATTATCAAGCCCGGCACAAATTAAACCAACAGGGATTGAAATTAAAGACGTTGCTAACATCGCACTAAACGGAATTTCTTTCGAAGGGAGATTTAACCACAGATTATTTAAACTTTGACCAAGTCCAAAAATATTCAATATGGGCTGGGCCACGAGGTAACTTATACCTCCAAACAAAATTGAATTAGCAATAAAATTGAATGGTGCCCATTTTTTATGAATGGTCAGCTTTTCAAAAATTAAACAGGCAATCGCTCCCGGAGTCAGAAGAATAATGAGTTTAAGCGTTAGTTCAGAGACTTCCATTAAATTGTATGCAATTAGAATAATTAGGCTCGTATTAATACTGGTAAATATAAGTATTAATTTAATTCGTATTTAGGTATCTGCAAAATTCTCATAAATTGATTTTTTGGTTCAACCTTAGGCGACACTCAGGGCCAAATAGATTTGGTTTTGCAATCCAAGTCCGATAAAATAAACAAAATTTGATTTTTGGGAATTAACAATGGTTGGTTGAACTTATCAAGACCATTAACATCAAGGATTGAAATCTATTAGAAAAACATTAATGTACTGTAAAGTATACCTGGAAAAGTAAGCATCTGGACAACAACCCCAGCAACAGGATGATCTTCTCGTGCCAAATTGGCATTTAGTAACCTCTTGTAGATTCAAGATAATTCTGAAGTTGTTCTTCCAGTGATTCTGCCCATTGAATAAATGGCCATAAACTATCTCTGTTAAGTAATTTAGAACTGTGCTCCTCTATACTTGCATGCGCAATCTCGTTTCGAAGCATTTCCGCCTTCCTACAAAGATGCTGGTTTTTAAGGGCTGGCACCATCTCAACGACATTTTGTGTATGCTGTGCAATCGTAAACTTATCAATCATATTCGTGCATTCCATTAGCTTAGATATATAATAATCTCCACTCTGAGTAAAATTGAAATTCTTAAATTTATATAGCTCCTGAGCTTTTTTAATTCTATTTTCTTTTAAGTTTTGAAATGACCCCTTCGGATTTTTTAAGGCTACTTCAAGTAGCATTCTTTCCAAATTAATTAACATAGAAAATAAGCATAGGCGCAAAGGTTGTTTATGTAAATCTTTGTACGAAAGCCAACCAATGAATTGATTTCCTTGCAGAATAAGAAAGAATGGCCCAGAAATTGTCTCAAATGAGGCAATCGAATCAAGCAATGAAGTATCGGAAGATAGAATTGATGCTGGCGTTATTAATTCCATACAATCATGGATTGATTTTTCATTATCCAACATATCAAATCCAATCCACCCAATAATTTTATTATCGTCAGTAACAAGTGCCATTTGTTCCATCGGATCAAGCCCTCTTTCAATCCATAAGTCAAGGCTCCATTCTTCCCACACATCCTTTACTAAACTGCGACTTTCTAATGTAGCCCAGAATGGAGTGCAAATATCTGTCACCGTGATAAGGTGTGCTAATTGTTGAAAATGAGAGTTTGATGCCATATCGTCTAAGTTTAATTGTTCATTGATTTTGTCAGTTTTTGGTCAGATATATTGTAATTAATGCTTTCTGATCTTTTAACAAACCTTTTATTTTTTAGGTATTGGTTTAATCTCACCACCTGCCTTTTCATAATTGGCAACAGCCTCTTGTAGTATGAAGTTTATCACCTGTTCAACTAAAATCCCCTCCCGGTAGGCAATCGCTTTAAGTTTCTCCATGAGCACTGGATTTTTATCTAACTCTACTTTTTCTTGTCTGTGGGTCGCCTCGGATATGAGTTTTTTGAACTCCCTGGCCTGAGCCTCTTTTTCCCTGGTAGAAGTTAATCGTTCAATGGTAATGGAGAGGCTCTCCTCCGTAATGCCAGCTCTTTTATTATTTTCTGTGACGTAAATAGTTTTTTATACTGGTCCAGGTCAATAGGTTCGTTAATCCTGGCAGCGGTCTCTAATACCTCCTCCAGCAGGTTATCCTTGTCCTTTGGCTGTAATCCGCTTTCCTTTTCAATCATCTCGTATTTAAGGAGGATTGTCCCCAGAAGATACTCAAAGTACGGTAGGGCATGAGCTACTGCTGAGTTAAAGCTTTCTACGCCGAACTCTTTTAGTAGCCTGTCAGGATCGGTTTTAATTCCTCCTATAGCTGGTAGAGTGACAATATAAACCCTGTTTACTCCCTCATCTAATAATACCTCGATGATTGAGTTGAGTCTCTTTGTGGTTTCCTGTTCTTCACCTGGCTCCGTATCCAAACAAATAGTAAAGCTCTTTGCGCCCCGCCGCTTAGCGTCTTTTATCTGGTCTGAACTAATACTGCTTCCAGCCAGGGCTACAACATTTCTTACTCCTCTTACTGTAGCATGAAGGCTGTCAAGTTCGCCCTCTACGATAACGATATCTTTATCTCCCTTTATCCCCAAAATGTTGAAGAAGCCTCCGCTCTTATCAAGCCCGGAAAGGTTTAGATACTTAGGAGGTATACTTCCTATTGTCCTAAACTTAAACCCTTTTATGGAGCCTCCGCTCCTGAAAGGTATGACAAGACTATGAGAAGTGCCAATCCTGGCATCAGTTTTGACCTTTATTACTTCATCTATTTGAATCTGGGTAAATCCTCTTTTAGGATCAGCAAGGTATTTAATCAGTTTCGCCTGACTTGGTATGTACCCAAGTTCCATTGACTTTACATCCTCTTGGCTGTATCCTCTGGTTTTTAAATATTTTTGTACGGCAGACGTCCCGGGTCCTGTTGCGTTTTCCAGGCACCAAATAAAATAGCTATTGCAGCACTCCAGGATCGCAGCCCTGTCTTTATATTTGTGGGAATCTTCCCTGTTAATATTCGGATTGTCAGGGAGTTTTAATCCCACTACGTCCGCTAAGGTTTTTAATGCTTTTATACTCTCTACATTGTCTCGGCGCATAACATACTTTACGAGGTTGATTGCCTCTCCTCCCTGTTCTAAAATACAGTAATGGGCCTTTCTATTTACGACTGTTTTATCTTCTCTGTTCTTATGGGGAGTGCCGTCAATGTAGGTTTTACTTTTCCATCCCAAGGCACAACGTTTAAAATTGTGCTCCGGGAAGGCCCTGTCAATATTTTAAAATAAAGCAGGGTATAGGCTGTAGTCAATCCAGTCAGTTAGGTTATTCATCTTGCGTATTGATGTGTTAGTCAGGTAAAGGTATCATTTTGCATAATAGATTTACAAATAAATATCAAAAGATCAAGATATTTTTGTCATCCTTGTTTAAAAACCTCCTGATACATGAAAAGGACAGAACCGGGCGGCTCCATCCTTTTACTAAACTAACCTAACTAAACCTAAACACTTAAATAATTACAATTATCGGGCCGTAGTAATTGCCAGTAACACTTCTTTGGTTAATAAATCCTAAAAGAACGTGAAAGATATCCATACCAAGAATGACCTTATTCCTTGTATTCTCCGGCTTGTTGGCTCTGTTCTAAACATTGTAGACCAGCGTGATGCCATTCCACCAACCAAATAGATGATTCTAATGTTTGTTGGTTCGGGTTTATTAGTTACCCGATTCTTGCACACTGTATCCGCATCTCTCTTTCCATTCTGATTTCATCTTCTCCTTTTCTTCAGGGTTTAGATGCATCCACCGTCCGTGGGGGCCGTGCCCATGACAACTGTGATGCCCGTGACCACCCCTGAATCCGCCAAACAGAATTTTGGAGAGAATAAGTAAACCGATTGCCTGCCAAAAGGTGATTGTACTAATTCCGAACAGTGCCGGAAGCAGGTTGTTCCAGAGGAGCATCACCACACTCCCAAAAATAAATACTCCTGCTGCTATTGCTATGGGGATAAAAATGGCCCTTTTGATCCAGTAACCTTTTTCCCGTTCTTTACTAAAATGCATCATGATTTCAATGTTTTAACTGTTAATATTCATCATACAACCCTTGAAGACGTTTGCGCAAGTGCGCAACTGCGTATCGTTTTCGTGAGATGATCTTTTTAATGCTCTCTCCGGTTTTGTCTGCAATCTCCTGAAGGGTCAAATCCTCCAGCTCATTCCATATAAACACCTCTTTTTGTTTGTCGGGTAGTTCGTTCAGTGCTGTGAAGAACGAATCCCTGATAAATGACCGTTCAAGTTCACTATCTGGATTGGTGCTGTCAGTAAAAAATGCTTCCGGCCAAACCATTTCCCCTTCCTCATCTTCGTAAACCAGATCAGTCAGTGATTGTGATGATTTTTTTCGTTTTTTGTCCACAATCCTGTTTTTGCTTACGCGATAAAGCCATGAACTCAGTTGAACGATTGGCTCAGTGTCGATAATGGAACTCAGCTGGTACCATACATCCTGCAGAATATCTTCGGCGTCTTCGTCATTTTTTACGCGACTGCGTATAAACCGGAGCAAACGCTTCCCATACTCTTGCACGGCATTTTGAATACTCTGCTGTCGTTGCGCCATCGGGATTGCAATTAAATCGTCCATATTGAGGTAGACGAATAAGTGGGAAAATTACTTTAAAGCAGGAAATAAAAAATTTTAAAGCATTAAAAAGTTGTTTTATACAAAACTGACGCTATTCCTTGTGTTCTCCGGATTCCTGTCGATTCTGAAACCAGGGTATTTCAGGGGATGGTTTTTCTTTGTGAAACTGACGTTGCTGTAAAGGTTGTGTAATAACTTCTTTAAGTAGTTTTTCCCCGATAGGATTCAGCATCGAGGGATCATTAGTACATTTCCAATTGACTTTTTCCGAAACAGGGTAGGCATTCATTTGTTTTTCCGATTCCCATTACCATCTTTATTAAGAATAGCTTTCTTATCAATCATCTTATATTGATATCTGCCACAAAACTCAATCGATTTTCGATAGCCCTTTTTATTCCACCTCAAAAGTGTTGTGATGGTAACATTAACTATCTCTGAAACCTGTTTACAGCTTGAAAAGTTTCGGACTTCTCGGATACTGCAATCTCATATAATTCTCTTTTTGTTCTTCATTAAGATAATCAGACCAAAAAAAAGCCTTTAAACAAGGCTTTTTTTTGGTTTTTCAGAAAGGAAGATCATCTCCTTCTTTATCGGCAGGTTCCAATTCCCTTTTGGATTTCTTTGCCTTTTTGGAAGCTTTTTTTGATTCTCTTTCAGCTTCTTCCTTTTTGGATACGTAGAGGGTGTAGTCGCGACCAAAATTATCGGCCTGTTTCATTTTAGCCACTTCGAATGTGACGTATTTGACGCCGTCGTATTCGTAACTGAATTTCTCGAGATCTTCCAGGCGACAGGTACATTTTGCAATGTTCAGACCTTCAACTTGCTTTCCTTTTCCGATGTAAAATTTCTTAAAAGTTTTCATGGTATTGATTTTTAGTTAAAAATTATATGCAAGTGATCAGCGGACCATGGAGGGGCTGTCAAGAAACCGTGGAATACCGGACCGACCATCGGGAGGGAGGATATGCCGCGAAAGTTCTTGACAGAGCGGAGCGGTACCTGGAGTGGGAGCTAACTTAGCGTAGAATTTTATAAAAATCTCTTACCATCCAAAACTTTGGATTTGGAATCGGAATACATGATGAAGTGCATTCGCAAAAGGTTTTCTGCCTGGATGATTCATTAAGTTAGGTAGGGTGCGACTTCATATTGTCACACGGTGGTAAAATTGCCGGAATTGGTGCAACGTAACTCCGACTTCCAAATAGACTGAGAAGCTGAAACAAAAAATAGCTAAAAGGATTAGAAATCCGGGATTGGAACGCCGGTAAGAGATGACATTCTGAAAATTAAAAAATGTTTTCAAGGCTTTTGGGGAGCGAATCGGTAGTGTCTAGTAATAAGCTTTTTATTCATTGTTTTTCCGGTAAAAAAAGGGAACCTCTCCCTTTCTTTTTATCAGCATGCGTAAGGATTACCGCATCCGTTATAGACATCCTCATCTGCAGCACTTGAAAGAAACTGCCGGTAAGGACCTTCCCCACATTTGGTACAGAATACTTCTCTGGAAGAAGGCCAGTAATAAATGCTGGTACCCTTTAAAAGCTTTGTTTTGCATTTGGAACAACTGGATGAAAACTTAGCGGTGATTATCCTTGGATCATTTTTGTATTGGCTCATTCTTTTTTACCGCTGCCCCGCGGGTTTATATTGGCACCTGGCACGCCTGTTGAATTATTGAAATCGGGTGAAAAACGTAAAATATTGGTGTATTTATCTGAATTAAAATCTTTTAATAATTTAATCCAGGATGCTGTTAAGGTTATATTCAAAGAATAGTTCAGGACCGTATTGAAAAACACACTATCATGGACACGATTATTCCGGATATAAAAGTTTAAATCCCTGATAAACCTGTGGTGATGTTTTTCAAACCGGCGCTGGTAAAATTCAAGATTTTCAAGAAACTGAAATTCAGTCATTTGTTTTGCCCATGCCCTTGGGACTTTTATAGGCATCTGGCACGCCATTGTTAATTATTCGGTTGGCTGATAAGAGGTGATGACAAGGCGGCCGTCTTCGACCTTTACGTAGATGATTTCATTGGGCAGAAAACCCGCCTTCTGAAGCCAGTTACCGGAGATGGTCAGCTTTGGAATCACCTTAAT
>Ga0209123_1002163_pt1 | contig 17394 bp, 16 predicted proteins | sample BarGraIncu00431A_FD_184500 | JGI IMG/M metagenome (GOLD analysis project Ga0209123, IMG submission 184500) | Arctic peat soil microbial communities from Barrow, Alaska, USA - Barrow Graham LP Incubations 004-31A (SPAdes) (version 2) | ecosystem: Environmental > Terrestrial > Soil > Wetlands >... | reverse complement strand
CTCAGCGCAAGCTGATCAAGAGCAGTGTTTCATCGACGTTTAGGCCACCCGTAAGGAGCTGCGTCCTCGCTGCGATTGCTTTTGGATAAATGCGCCGTGCATGAATTTACTCACAATCTATTTTTGCCACGAAAACAGAGTACTATTCGTTGCAAATATGACCAAACACACAAATTCTGTTGATTCTAAGGTTTTGCAACGCATCCAGTCGCACGCATTGGGGTGGGTGTTTACGCCGACCGATTTTGCCGATCTTGGCAGCCGCACCGGCGTGGCTACTGCGTTACAGCGCCACAAGGCAGCTGGCACCATTCGCTTGTTGGGTCGTGGCCTGTACGACAGCCCCCGGGTTCACCCGGCGCTGGGTTTGTTGTGGCCGGCCATTGACGATGTGGCCAAAGCGCTTGAACGTAAAAATGGCAGCCGTTTGCAGCCATCTGGTGTTTATGCCGCCAACTTGTTGGGTTTGTCTGAGCAGGTGCCGGCCCAAGTAGAGTTTCTGACGGACGGCGCGCCGCGCTCTGTGAAGGTTGGCCCAACTCAAATCAGTCTAAAGCGCACCACACCGCGAAATATGGCGACCGCTGGTCAACTCAGTGGCCTGCTGATTCAGGCGTTTCGCAGCCTGGGTGTTGCCCATATCACAGACCAAAGCATTGAGCGTTTGCGTCAGACGTTGCCCGCAACAGAGCGTGCCAAGGTACTGTCAGACATTGGCTTGGCACCCGAGTGGATGCACGCACATTTTCGGGAGATAGCCAGGCCATGAGTCATCAATTTTTGGCTTTGCCGTGGGCAGATCGCAGGCTGGCGTTTAACGATGCAGCGTTAGCTTTGCGGCTCAACGCCATCATTCTTGAAAAAGACTTCTGGGTGTCGTGGCTGCTGGGCTTGCTGTTTGCTCAGCCTGAGTTGGCCCCGTTTTTGGTGTTCAAGGGCGGCACGTCGCTGTCCAAAGTGTTTGGTGTGATTGACCGGTTTTCTGAAGACATTGACTTGTGTTTGGTGCCAGAGTTTGTGGGTGCCGATGCGACAGGGTTTGACGCGTTGACCAGCCGTGTCAAGCGCGACGCAGCGGTCATGGAGATGCAGCGCTTGTGTGCCGACAAGGTGCAAGCGGTGGTGCTAACGCTGCTCGAGCGCGTGATCACTGGCGCCTTGGGTTCAGCACCTTCGGGGCAATGGCTGCTTTACGAGTTGGATGCCGATGCCAAGTCGCCAATCATTTACTTTCGGTACCCGAGCACACAAAACCAGGATTTTGCTTATGTGCGCCGCGAGGTCAAGCTGGAGCTGGGCACGCTCACTGACCAGCAGCCCACCGGGCGTTTCCCCCTTAAGCCGCTGATTTCCGACGCCTACCCAGCCTTGTTTGACGACTGGCAGTGCAACGTGGTGGCGCTGGCGCTGCAGCGCACGTTTTGGGAGAAGGCCACAATTTTGCACGCGGAGTACCACCGCCCGCCAGATTCGCCCACACCGGCCCGGTATGCGCGGCATTATTTCGACATGGTGCGATTGTTGGAGCACCCCGATGCGTCTGCGTTTTTGGCCGATCGGGCGCAGTGCGCGCGGGTGGTGGACTGGAAAAGCCGGGTGTTTGCCAGGGCTTGGGCCCATTACGATTTGGCCCAACACGGCAGCTTCAGGCTGGCGCCGCCCTTGGCCCGGCAAGCTGCGCTGGCGCGCGATTACGCCACCATGCGCCCGATGTTCATGACCGAGCCTCCAAGCTTTGCGGCGCTGATGACCGCGCTGGCTGATGCAGAGAGTCAGCTAAATGAATTGTGAATTGCGGTCAGATTCCAATTGATTTGCTATATATTTAGTAGCTGGCTACGCTTATAGAACGGAGGCTTCAGGCCTAGCAGGCTTGAAGCCTTGGTGCGCGGCATTTGGACGACCCTGTTGAGCGCTAACGCCTTTTGTCAGCCCAAATAGAAAACGGGAGCCACAGCCCCCGTCATTTTCTCAATTGATCTTGAACAGCTCAATCTTTCTTGGCCCTGCGACGCCGGGCTATTGCACCCATCAAGCCCAGGCCGGCGAGCATCATGGCGTAGGTTTCTGGCTCTGGGACGGCGGCTACGGGCGCCGTCAGGACACGGGCGGTAGCGCTCAAGGTCAGGGCATCGGTGCTGGTGACGTTCCTGCCCGCGCCGATTCCAGATGCGCTGTCTGCCAGCGTGATGGTCCAGGTGCCTGAGTGAAGACCTGCAACGGTGCTTGCGGCCATGTTGACAGTGCCAGCGACAAAACTGTCGGCCGACAGATTGCTGGTGCCACTAGTGATGCCACCTAAAGCAAACAAGGCGTCTCCGCTATACGACACACTCTTTACCTGAAGACCGTACGAACCCGCCAGGTTGTACAGATTGAAGCCATGGACTGCGGGTGACGCGCCATTGACGATATCCCCGAAGCTGTAGCTCAATGCATTGCTGCCACCGATGTCGAACGCGCCATTGGCATGGTTCAGGCTGGTGTAGGTTGCTGTGACCGTGGCGCTGCGATTAGCAGTGTTGTCGGCCTTGAAGTTGGTGCCTGAGCCACTTTGGCTGGACAGGTTTGAATACAGCGTCTCGGCGACTGTGCCCTTGACCGTGCCCCCACCATACAAGGCAGTCAGCTGTGCTTGTGTCGTAGCGCTGCCCAGTGCCGTATAGGCGGCGATGGTTCCGCTTTTTGAGTGGTCTTCATTTACACCGGTAACGGTAGCCGTGTGGGCGCTGGTTGCGGACCCGTTAACGCCACCTACAGAAAACCCCCCCACCCCATACGCGTAGCCTGAAGCAGCACTGTGATCGCTGGTAGACGAAAACGTGATGGCCTCGGGTGCGAATTTTGTCGAAATGCTGGCTCCAGTCAGTACACCCGTGCCGTTGTATTTATTGATCTTGAAGGTATCACCTGTGCTACTCGCTCCGACCGTGGCGACAGAGCCTATTGAACTATCCGTTGCAGCACCGGGGTTGATGGATGAACTGGTAACAGTTGATGAGCTGGTAGCGGCATACGCATTTGCCCCGGCCACCGCAGCCAGCGCAATGGCGCAAAGCTGGAATTTACTGATGCGAGAAGTTTTTGTAGGAATCATGGTGGCTGTTGTCCGGATTGGAGGGCAGAGCGGCTTGACTGGCGATTGCGGCCAGATGGTACGAAATGCCGACATTGCAGACAATAGTCCGTTCGGACTAACAGACGCAGCAATGTCTGGCCTCGCTAATCCCATCGAAATATTTCGGACTTGATAAGTCTCAAGTCTGGATGGTGATGTCACAGCCTCAGGTTAGTCCAAATGGACTATAGACCAGCGTCATGCACATCCATAACATTCAGTTGCATTTGTCGCACCTCAACTCAATTTACTTGAAGGCTCCAATGAACATCACATCCATTCTTAAGCCTATCGTTTTGGTTGCTTCGCTGTCCATAGCTGGGATCGCTTCTGCAACAGCTCCTACTGGCACTATTTTCAGTTTTACGAACTTCACGCTGACTGCAGACTTGAGCAGCTTCAGCGGAACTCCTATTATTCAATCTGCGACTGGGTTCACTTTTGGTGGCTACGACATTGGCGCCGCCGGGGTTGTAAACCAAATTGATTTCACGATTGCCGCAACTCCGGGGTACATACTTGACTCAATGTCATTCTTGGATCGGGGAACTTTTACAGGAATTAACAGCAAATTTAGTATTGGTGATACTGGTACTGATCTTGACATGGATATCAATAAGGCTTCCAAAATATGGTCTTTTTCCGGGAATGGAACGATGGCAATCGGTAGCATTGGCTATGCCTTACAGTCGAAACCTACATATACCTCTAAGAGCGATGGTGGATACTTTAATGTCGTAACTGCCCCAGTCCCAGAGCCAGAATCCTACGCAATGATGCTCGCCGGCCTGGGCCTAATGGGCGCGATTGCCCGCCGTCGCAGCAAATCTGACGAAGCCTAGTCTTCGCGTAGTTTTACTAATTCAAGAAAATGGATTGCCCTGGAATCCATTTTTTTTTGGACAATTCCTAAATGGCTTTCCCGGGCAAATTTCCAAGGCCTGGACATCATGAACTGAAATGCCTTTGGTCAGCACCAATAGAAACGGGAGCCGACGCTCCCGTTTCTATTGGCATTGCGCTTGCGGGGCGTCAAACCTTTTTGTTCTTGCGGCGGCGGGCAATCGCGCCAATCAGGCCCAAACCAGACAACAGCATGGCATAGGTTTCGGGTTCTGGCACGGCTGTGACAGACACGTTGTCAAGCACCACGCCCGAGTTTGCCGCAACGGGGCTGCTGTTGAATGAGAGGATAGTCGAGCTCGCGTTGGCCAGGTAGCTCACCAGATAGTGATTAGGCGCTGCGCCGGTACCGCCGAGGTATTGGGTTTGTGCGTCGCCATTGAACGAAACGCCGATATACGGGTATTCGTCACTATTGCGCGACAGGTCGAAACTCAACACATAGGATTGACCGGCAATTGAGACAAACGATTGCGACAAAGTACCGGGGCCGGGCGTGCCGAGCATGTCAATGCTATTACCGCTAATGGCGCCGTATCCGCCGTTGATGACGTCAACCGATGTGCCACCGATAGTCCAGTTGGGCAGCGCGGGGGAGCCAGCAAAAATCGTTTGGTAGCCAGAGAAGCTTCCACCCGTGAAGTTCTCAAAGTCGCCGTTGCTGATGAGGTTAGGGGCAGCCTGTGAAGCGACTGCGGTCAGCGCAAGTGCAGCAGTCAAAACAAGTTTTGGAAATTTCATGGGTTGCCCTTAGTTACAAAATCCGGTAGCGGTGGCAGATTATTTCGAACCTGAAGCCCAGCGGCAATAGTCCATTCGGACTAACCCGCGCATGCCCAAGGTCGACCCGAACCGGTATTTGACAAATTACCTGACCACACTCAGCATTGGAAGTCGGCTAAGTGCCTTCTGCTGGCCAACGTTTTGGCTAGCGTGAAATCGTATGGGTTGCGCTTCTGAATCGGGATGGCTGGCAAGGTCGCCACCAGAATCAGTGGTTTCATTACATTGGATTGGCTGACTCGTTTGGCCGAAATAGTAATGAACGCAGATGCTCAAAAAATTGGGGCAGGATTCACCGCATCGGCCGCCGGAATCCTGGGTTCCCACCCTGCAGAGGACATCAATGGGCCATGAGACCAATGGTCAAAATCGTTCAATCCAAAAAATTCAGTGGGCCAAGAATAGGCCATATTTGGGCCCTGGTTGGGCCACAAGTAACCGGCGCCGTTGAAACCGACCATTGATCTGCATCAGGATCATGGCGAAAAAATTCAATGGGATTAGTCCATTTGGCATCATTTTGCTCTCAATAAAAGAGCGTGAAACCTATTACTGGTGCGGCTGGCGGGGATCGAACCCACGGCCCTCGGCTTCGGAGGCCGATACTCTATCCACTGAGCTACAGCCGCAACGCTGTTTAAGACCAATACTCACATTCTCGCAGCAAACGCTTCGCAGGCCGGCACTCTGTCCGCTGAGCTACAGCCGCATTCTGTTGAATACCGATAGGCGGCTATTCTCGCATAACGGCAAATGCGCGCTTCGCTTTGATCTTGTCACAAGCGCAAACCCGGCCATTCATGGCGGGGTGTAGCGACTCTTTTTCACAACCTCCACGTCACTCCTTTTTTGGATGACGTTTCTTTACAATATTCGCACTACTGGATAAAATAATGGGGTATCCCTTTAGCTCCACAGAAGCGGCACGCCCGACGATACGGGAATGTGCGGCGCGACGGCAGCGTACCGCCCTCTAATGCCACCCTACGCGCCAAACGACGGCAAATGGCTCGCACAGGAACCTTTGGGCCCTTCCGAAGCGCCTGATTCCACCGTTATGGAGCTAAGTGGATACCCCGTATAAAATAACAGTTGTGAAAGTTCTCACCAAGACCCTTAAAGTCCGCATCAAGGACGCCAAGGTGTTGTGCGAGTGGGCGCGTGCAGTCAATTTCACATGGAATTACATCAACGAACTGTCCTCCCGCTCTATCCGTGAACGGGGCAAGTTCCTGTCTGCGTTTGACATTCACCCCTACACCACCGGCGCTGCAAAAGACCTTGGGCTGCACAGCCACACGTTGCAGTGCGTGGCAAAAGAATACGTCACCCGGCGCAAGCAGTTCAAGCGAGCCCGGCTGAACTGGCGCAAGTCTGGTGGGGCCAAGCGCTCACTGGGCTGGGTTCCCGTGAACACCGGCATGGCGACTTGGAAGAATGGTCAGGTCTACCACAACGGTCAGTATTTCGGTGTCTGGGACAGCTTTGGCCTGGGTGATTACACCTTTCGCTCGGCCAGCTTCAACCAAGACAGCCGGGGACGCTGGTATTTCAATGTGATCGTCGAGATTCCTGAGCTTGTCGGGCCGACGCTACCAACTGCTGGCGGCTCGGTCGGCATCGACCTGGGCCTGAAGACATGCGCCACGGCCTCTGATGGTCAGAAGATTGAGGGGCGTTTCTATCGGGCGCTTGAGACCAAGTTGGGGATCGCGCAGAGGGCGTGCAAGAAGTCTCGCACCAAAGCCATTCATGCCAAGATTGGCAATCAGCGCAAGGACATGCTGCACAAGTTCAGCACGGCGCTGGTGAAGAACAACGCCGCCATCTTTGTGGACGACGTGGCCAGCTCAACGCTGGTCAAAACGAAGATGGCCAAGTCAACGCTCGATGCGTCCTGGTCAACGCTGAAGACGATGTTGGAATACAAGAGCCATCAGGCCGGTATCGTCTTTGAAGTAGTCAATGAAGCTTTCACAACCCAAACTTGCTCGTGCTGCGGGAGTAATCCTGCCAGCAGTCCGAAAGGTAGATCAGGTCTTGGAATAAGAGAGTGGACTTGCAGTGTTTGCGGATCGGTCCATGACCGCGATGTGAACGCCGCAAGGAACATTCTCGCGCTCGGGCATGGGCGTCTCGCAGGAGGAATCCTCGCCCTTACCGCGTGAGCGGCAGTCGAAAGACTGAGGGCGGGGAGGATGTCAAGGACTGGTTTTCACGATCGATGATGGACGGTGCTCTTATGCTCATAGCGCCGACTGATGAGTTCGAAAAGCACGTCGGCGTGTCGGTTGGAATACGACAAATAACCCACCGCAGCTCAGGATAGTTAACATCGACCAGGCTGGATGTGCCCCATACATCGCTGTGCCATTGGTGTCCGTGACCGCTTGCCAGTGCTTTCGTGCCTCAAGCACAGCCAAACGCACATCGCTCCCGCTTTTGCTGAAGTTCGGTTTGGCCCTGATGCCGGAGATGCGGCCTTGGCTTGCATTGATGGTTTTAGAACACCAGGCCGCGAACATCAACAGCTCGTCGTTGCGCTCGCAGTTCACAAGGCCCAAGGTGCTTGTCGCGCTCGTCTTCATTCCTGCCCGGTGGAATCATGAACCGTCCCAAAACAGGGTTACTCCATTTTCTCAAAGTCAATCCTGTGGTGAGAGTGCGGTGAATGAGCTTGTCTGACTGACCTTGCTTGCATCTGCAAAACGTCTGGTTAGTCGTAGAACGCTCGACTTGGTGATGCAGCGCCGATCTACTTTGCACCTTCTGGCACTTCTTGCTCAAGGCTTTCAGCACAGATGGCATATCTGGTGTCAGTTTTGGCAATGGAGCTGACACACAATCACTAAAGGACTAGACTTTGAAGATGGCCGTCACATTTGACACTCTGGACTATGCGAGAAAGCTTGAAAGCGCTGGTGTTCCGCTTGCGCAGGCCGAACAGCAATTGAAACTTCTCGCAGATGTTCTTGGAAAAGCACGGGCATCGCCCAACGACTTGGCAGCGCTGGGTCGAAACTTGAACTCAAAAATTGACTGAGCCTGCTTGAGGCTTGGAAACAAGATCGACTCAACTTGGTTGAAGGTTGAAAACAAGATCGCCCAACTTACCGGCGAAATGATTGTTGTCAAATGGATGCTTGGCACGTTGCTGGCTGTCAATATCGCAGTCGCGCTAAAAACGTTCCTGCACTGAGTCGACCCATCCCTTAGCCACTCGATGAGTGGCTTGACGCCTTTAAGCCGGAGTCGTCACGCGGGACTTGCCCCCACCATGGGCCAGGAGCCATCGCGCTTCCAACCATGGCCAAGCTTCCAGCGCCAAGATCAATGCCCTTGGGACGCAGCTTCCTCGCCAGTAGGTCCGGCACTGGCGTCGGTCAGTTCCAAAAACTCGCCCACACTGACGTGGAAATAGCGGCACAAAGTCTCTAGCGTGTCCAAATCAATGCGCACAGCAGACTCCTGATACAACAATGTGACTGTGTTTCTGTGCAAACCGGTGTCACGCGCAACATCAATGACCTTCAGCTTTCGCTCGCCCATTAGCCTTGATAAGTGGCATTTAATCATTTTTGCCTCATTAAAGTTATTTAAAATGAATAAAAGACTTTCAAAGCGTCTTTTATCGTGCAATAATTCATTCAGGATGACAAAAAGACACTAAAAATACTTTTTGCTCATTCTAACGGTTCATCTCTTTGAAAGGACTAAAAATGAATACTTGCACGTACCTCACCACCAACGAGCTTTCGTCTCGAATCAAGTACGACGCACGCACCATTCGTGAGTCGCTAAAGGACAGCGTATTGCTGGAGGGTCGGCATTACATCCGACCATTCGGCGGGCGCAAAACCCTCTACATCTGGGAAAACATCGAGGTTGATATGGCCAAGCCTTCGCTTGGCAACTCAACCGCCATTCCTATGGCAAGTGGAGGTGCTCTCCATGGGTAGCATCCGTGCCGCTCCAAACAAGGGGCTCTTGTTCATGGACTTTCGATTTCAAGGCCGCCGGTTGCGTGAATACACCCTGCTCACCGACACCCCTGCCGACCGCAAGCGCCTGCAAAAGGTACTTGACAACATCGAAAAGGAAATTGCACAGGGCTGTTTTGACTACGAAAAAACTTTTGCCAAGCCGCTGACGTCAGTTCGCTACACGGATGACGGTGATGCCAAGCCGGGTATTTCGCGAATCGTGAAATCAACTCCGCGCGCAGGATCCATGGCACCGAGCACACCGTTGTTCAAGGACTTTGCCATGACATGGTACGGTGAATCTGAAGTGGCCTGGAGGCGCAGTTACCGCGTCACACAGCTAGGTGCGATCAACCAGTACCTCCTCCCTCACTTTGGAGAAAAGGAGGTCAGCCAAATCACCAAAGCAGATGTTTTAAGTTTTCGGGCTTCACTCGCCAAAGTCACCGTCCGAAGCTCCCAAAGCACACTCTCAAACCGGCGCGTCAATGCGGTGTTGAAACCGCTGCGCCAGATCCTCAACGAAGCGGCCGACCGATTCGACTTTACGTCCGGGTTTACCAACGTCAAGCCACTGCGACTCAAGCGTAGCGACGTCGAACCCTTCTCGATCGAGGATGTTCAGAAAATTCTCAGCACCTGTCGGGCAGACTACCGAAGCTATTTCACGGTGCGCCTTTTTACCGGGTTGCGAAGTGGCGAGGTGCACGGCCTAAAGTGGAAGTACGTGGACTTTGAGCGCCGGTTGATTTTGGTGCGTGAATCATTTGTGATGGGCGAGGACGAAGATCTCAAAACGGATTGCAGTCAGCGTGACATTCATATGAGTCAAATCGTCTTTGATGCCCTCAAGGCGCAACGCCAAGCCAGTGATGGGCTGGTCAAGTACGTGTTTGGTAACCGCGAGGGCAAACCACTGAACAACAAAAATTTCATCACCCGTGTGTGGCAGCCATTGCTGCGTCATCTAAGCCTGAACGTGCGCCGGCCCTATCAAATGCGTCACACGGCGGCGACCTTGTGGCTGGCCTCGGGCGAGGCTCCTGAATGGATTGCAAGCCAGTTGGGCCACAGCACGACCGAGATGCTGTTTCGGGTCTATTCCCGGTTCGTGCCCAATCTAACACGGCGCGACGGTTCAGCCTTTGAGCGGCTGATAACCATGCGAATGGGACTCAACCATGGGCAAGATCAAGTCGCCCCACTTCAGATGGTGGCACATGGCACAACTCTGGCAGAGGCAACAAGTCAGTTGGCCAACCATGTTTGAACTGGCACCCCGCAATACGGGCGCAGACGCGATGGCGGCCAACGCCGCCGTTTCGGCCCCTCACTGGGCAAGAAGATGCCTACGTGGTAGCGCGCGTATCAACGCCAGTGGTGCAGGCTTGGTGTTCGTGGGCCTGCGCTGCCCCAAGCAAGAGTTTTGGATGCAGGCGCACCAGGGCCAAATCCACGCGGTGATGCTGGGCGTGGGCGCGGCGTTCGAATTTATCGCCGGCACAGTGGCACGCGCCCCGCTCTGGATGCGCGAGCTCGGCCTGGAGTGGCTGCACCGCCTGGCCTCAGAACCCCGGCGTCTGTGGCGGCGGTATTTGGTGACGAATTCGCTGTTTGTTTGGGGGCGCTTAGGCAGCTGGTGGCACTTGGCCAGGGAAAGTGACGCGAAGTCCCAAGGCACCCTGTCGCCGAAAGACTGTGGGAATTTGGACAACAGTGTGGCGGGCTTCATTAGCATGCACACCAGGCAGCACCCCTACAACTCAAATGGTGGCTTGATGGCAATGGCCGCCATGACCATCAAAAACCGAAAACCGGCACTACCGATTTTTTCGCCTGACTTGTCATCAAAAATTGGGACGATGCCCAACTGACTTGAGGCCCAGCTTTTTCGCCCATTGGCTGGTGGCTTTTTATTGATGCGGATGGATGAGTCCAGATCCAGTGCCTTTCGCCAGGCTGCGGACTGTTTGGATCGCACCGAAGTGATGTCGTAGCTGATGAACTGAATCTCATCGTTCTTTAAGCCCAGGCATCTCAAAAATTGCAGGAAATCTTTGGCCACCTGTGCTCCATCCAGACTGGCGAAGATCAGACCACCAAAGTTCGCCGTGGCATCTTGCGCATACTGGCGAAGAACACGACGGTACAGGTCTTTATGTGGAAGGTATGTTGCTAAAAAATTTTCTGCCAATCGATCAAAGACAACACTGTCTCGGTCCTCATGGGGTTTCACTGGGCAGGCAATCCGGTATGACTTTTTGGGCTCCCTACGGTCTGGCGTCCATTGGATGAACCGGTGTCGGTAAGCATGGCTTTGAGGTGAAATCTTGAGATCGCAGAGCCAGCCAGCAGCCTTCAGGTAAGCATGGAGGTTGGCGACTGGGATACCTTTCTCGACACTGATTTCATCTACAGACTTCTGTTGCGTGCTGGCCATGTGCAGTGCATGCCAAATCTTGTCCAGATGCTCTACGGCTCCGCTTTGACTGGCCTTTTCAATTGGAGGTGCTACTGCGGTAGCGACGTTCGGGCTGCTTGGCGACTTTGACTGTGATCCAAACTCCTTCATGAACAGCCGTGCGATCCATGCGTCGAGGTTGATACCTTCACGATGCCGGTAAGCTGACGCTGGGGAATTCATCGCGGCCACAGTCACCGTCTTGATGTCGGGTGCAATGGCGGGAGCGGTTAAAGACTCTGCAAGCAGAATGTCGAGATGGTGGATGTAGTGCTCAACGGACACATCCGGGCCGGAGTGACCCATCAGTGAGGCCACTGCCCAAAGATCCCTGCGCGTGAGCCGCAGGCTTCCAAAGAGGCGTTCGCGGGCGTGTAAAAAGTCATACTCAGAACTGGCATACCCTGGCAAGGTTGCCAACACTCGCGCGGCATCCAAGCCTGCACTGATTGCGAGCATGACGGTCATTCTGGACGCAAAACTGTGGCGTAAATGGTGGAAGCGCAGGCTTGTGTCGCCGGTGACCGTGCGCATGACTTTGTGAAGTATCGGAAACAGTGTGTCTTGCGGGACAAACCTGAAGTCACATTTGGGTAATGAAAACAAAAAATGTGAGTAGGCGCTATCTTGCTCCTCAGCCCAGCGCTTTGATGCCCAACGCCTCAAGCGATCAAGCTCTTGTGTTTCAAGTAATGCGTGTAGCGGCAGCTTGCGAGTGGAACTGATGGACTTGAGACCACGCGATTGGGTTGGCCGAACCAGTAGCTCAAGACCGTCTTCTAGTAGCAGGTCGGCCAAGTCAAGTTTTAGAACCTCCATTCGCCGCAGGCCGCAGCGATAGGACAGTGTCAAGACCAGCCACGCGATCTCAAAAAGACGTGCGCCATCTTGCCGAGTCACCAAATCGAGGTAACCTGGTTTGGGCCCTTCAGAAAAGACCTTTTGGATTTTTAGAAACTCTTGCTCGGAGACGACATTCGCATCGACCGGCACCAGCCCGGTGGAAGCCGCGAAAATCTCTCTTGCTTCCAGTGGGCTGGCATGGCGTTCAACTTCAAGAAAGTGTTGAAACTCTCGCAGGGCACGAACCAGCTTTTGCCGAATTGAAGGGGTTTCAGCATCGGACAAGGCCTCTTCGTAGTTGCCAGCCCAGTCATGGCTGTCAAAAAGGGAAACATCATGCCCAATCAAGCCCCCAAGCCTGACTGACACGGTCACTACATAGGCACGGCAGGTGCTCACAGCCATGCGAACTTTATTGCTGTTGGTATGGACAAACACGCGCCGGGCGAAACTCAAAAAGAGCTCGCCAACCTCGCCAGCTTGAAAGCCCGGCGCGCCAGAGTTCAACAAGTTGTCAGCAGCCTGCACAATGGCATCGCGATCATCGCCTTTCATCACCACGCGCAGGCTCGCCAGCCATCGTGGCTCCACATCGCCACTGCAGGTTGCGTCCTGCCGTATGCCAGTACCTGGCGGCTCCAATTGGCTGTTATCTGTTTCGTTGGGTGGGTTACCCGCAATTTCATGCAGCCGACGATAAGCATGAGGCCGCAAGGAATGCGAGACAAACGATCTTGCGGCATAGTTAACCAGGTAGCTTGGCAATTGACTGTCAAGGTCCAAGCGAACTGCATCAAGCAGCCTGTTCAAGGTATCTGGACATGGGAACTCGTCGTCTAGGGAACGCACAAAATCGGCGATACAGCGCCAGACGAAATGTGGCATGCGTTCATCAGCGACATCCTCTTCACTAAAGGCAGTAAGTACCGTGTGGCGTTGCAGCCGTATGATCAGCGCCGCCGACAGTGCATCGGGAAACCACCTCCGAAACTCCGCCCCCTCTTGGTTTTGGTGTTGCAGGGATAGCTCGATAAAGAGGCGCTCATGAATGCAATCAAGCGCTGGTTCTGGCGCATGGATGCGCCGCGCCAGGGCGATCAGCGATGCCAGAGAGAGCAATCCACCATGCACAATGGAGCTGACAAAAATCTCCCCAAGCGCACTCTTTGCAAGACGTTCTCTGCTGCCTTTTAACAGTTTGAAGTCAATTCGAGCGCTGCTCGACTTAGCCAATAGCTGGCGCAACCTGAGCGCCACGTCCCGCGATGGCCAACGTTCCGAGCGGAACGGACTCGGTTGACGTTTGATCAACGTGGCAATCGGCGGGGGGCAGAGACTGAAGAGACCCTGTGCATTGCCTCTGTCGATGACTTTGGTGAGCAGTGAAACAACAGCGACACCACTTGATTGGGGTCGGAATTTCGCCAGAACATCAGCCGTCAGTTCTTTGGTGATTGTTTTCGGGAGATCAATGACAGGCTTGCCGCTTAGAAAATCGGCCAGGAGATTTTCTTTACGCCGCCCAAGCCATTGCCTCAGTTGAGGCAGCAGATCGGCTTGCAAGGGTGTTAGGTCGAGGCCATCTTGTTGCCAAAGCTGGATCAGCTCGTCTCCGGTGAGCTGAAATTGCTCTACTGGTGGACTGGACGGCTGTGCTTCTATCGTCACTCAGGCCACCAATCTGCTCACGATTGGACGGGTAAGACCTATTTCCTCCAGCAGAGGATCCAGATAGACACGTAGCGTAGACACATACTGGTCAAAACTGAAGCTGGAGAACACGCCAAAGGGTTCCTCGCCTGCATTCCAGTGGCCCAAAAAGGCGTCCACAATCTCAGGAGGGCAGCTTCGCTCAATAAGTTTTGTCCGCAAAAACCGCCGGTGGGTGTTGACCTCGACATTAAGGTAGCGTTTGAGCAAGGGCTCAATGAGCTTGGGTCTAACTAAGCAGAGCTGATTGTCTGAACCCAAGAAAAGGCAGGGCTCCTTTAGCAAAGCGGGCGTGTGGCGGCGGCTCGCTTTCACTTGATTCAGGTGTGCTTGGTAAGCAGCCATGTGATGCCGCAGGGGTTCGGGGATCCAGACCAAACGCGTTTTATGACAGAAATCATCGTCTTTGTCAGACAGCGATGCCCGCCCGCTGGCAGTATCAATCGAGTCGAAACGTAGATATGGCGTGACGATGGCGCGGCATGCCGTGTTGTATGCAAAAAATTGCACCGTGTACAAGGTCAGCAGATTGTGGTGTTCGATAAAGCCAGCGAGGTCACTGTAAGCAGCGGTTCGAGTGACGTCTGTTTTGAGTTCGGTAAACATGGTGCGAACCGCTGGCAGCGTCGGGCATAGGCGGGCTCCAACTGAGCTGTTTCGTGACCGCGCCATCCAGTCGCCCTTTAAACCTGGGACTTCATGGGTTGTCTCACAGTGTTTTGAGAGAGAACTTGCCGCATTGATGTAGTGGTTCTGGATGTCCAAAACCCACGGCGAGGTGTAGTGAAGTCGCACCCGCGCCAGTGGATGATGTGTGCCAGTTACGCAACTCGCAATGGCGGGGTCGCCAATCATTTGGTGAACTGTGAGCCACAAGACCCATTGAATTTTGTTGGCGGTGATGCGACCATCAGGAAAGCGCTGCTTCAGCCATTTCTTGATATGCGCAAAAAGCTCCTCTTCACCATGGGTAAATAGGGTTTGGCCGACCATTTGCTGTGGTCGCCGCGCCAATAGCTTCTGGACCGCGTCTGCCTGACCAATCAGGTCAGGCAGGTCGTACGTTGTTGCCTGGCTGCGGATTTGGCCAAGAGTCGAAGACACTTCGCTCATGTAATCCGGGCGAAGGACTTTAATGCGCCAGCGGAAATTTTTAGGATTGCCGTCTTTGGGTATGACGATGGCCAGGTCCGCATCAGGCCTCTCGGTGGCTTCATGACAGGTTTTGACCAGCGCGGTGCGCTGCGGATCGCTCCCGGTCCACAGCATGATTTCCAGCGCCAAAAGGGCCTCGACCTCAAGCGTTTGTAGATCTGTCCATTCCTGAATTCTGAACAGGGCTTTGATCTCCCCGTCGATTTTGCGGTGCAGACCAGAGATTTCGCTTCTTGAAAGGGTGCCGTAATCCCAAGGCAAGAGCTGATTACTGCGCATCATGAACCGGACCTTGGTGCGGGCCGCGCGGGCGTATGCGCCTGCGTCCGGTTTAGTGGTACTGCAGTCAAAGTCGCTTAGCAAAACCTCTTCGTCCTCGTCATCCTCATCGGGTGGCAAGTCGATCTTGATCCGCGCCTTTTTCCTTCTTTTTGACATGTCGCCAAACTTCACTGTGTCGGTGGTTCCCCAACCCGTTGATGGGTCGTCATCGTCGCCGCCCGGCTGTCTCTCAATAGTGAGGTTGAAGCCTTCAAGCCGCCCACCCACCCACTTATGTCCACCTTGAGATCGACCACCGCTGCCACCGCCATCGTGTCCATGCCAGTCGAGCAAATCCCAGACTTTTTGTAGGAAACGCGACAGGGCCAGTTTGTCGTTTTCGACAACTGGGTTAGCGAGTGGTTCACCTTCGGAAAGCTCCTGTGCAAACTCCTGGGGCGGCAGTTCAGGGGAAAGTTCGAGTAAAAAATGTTGGTACTTCGTTTCAGTCAGACGCCTGACCGCCAGCGCGGCGGGGCTGAGCCCGTTAGGTAGAAACCGCCAGTTTTTGTCTTTGCCATCTATTCTGTAGTCGTCCACTGAGGAGAACTCCCGCATGGCCACCACATGTGCGATTAGCATTTGGGCAGTCAATAAAATGAAGAGGTCACCCGGCGCGCCGAGCGGAAGGGGCTCGCAAAGTACTGAATAGTGGGGAAACTCCGTGGAGCGGGACCCCCGCATCGGGTTGTGCTTCGCCGTGTTTACTTTGCGAGAGAAGTGCTCACCGATTTCAACCGTTAACGAGTCTTCCTCAGCGACGACCCACTCTAAAACGGGCCGCCAAGACATGATTTGAGCGTCAGTTTCAGCGCTCTGCCACGTTGACGGGATCTGATCTAGAACGGTCAGCAACCTTGAGGCCGCTGTTGTGAAGGCCAAAAGGTGGCAGTCGGCCGTGACGAGCCACAAAATTTCCCAGATCTTTTGGCTATCGATCCCATCTGCTTCCGCGCGCTGCAGCAGCAACCTGATGCTTGGACTATCGATCGGGGCGACGATGTCGAAGTTCAAATCCATTGGATTGCCCTAAATCGAGTCCAACAGCTCGTCGTCATCGTAAAAAATCGGGACAACAGGCCCGGCGGCTTTTGACTTTAACTTTCGGACGTCGACGCCATAAACCTTGGCCATGTATTTGTTTACGTCGCTGGCAGAAGCCTTTGATTTTTTCAAAAGGGGTGGTGCCCAAAGCCCTGAATCATTGGCGCGGCGGGCGATCTCCGCCAACTTGCTGAGTTCAGAAAAGTGGATTCCAAACAATGCGGGGGTGTATAAAAGCTCGCTCAAGTAATTTCTTTTAATCCTTTCCTCGGTAATATCAAAAACCTCAATGCAGTGAATACTTGAATACTCGGTAAAAACTAATAGCGAAGACTCCCAAGTATTGAAATTTCCAACGCACCGGAGTTTGCCCCTGATCCGAATGACCCAAATTGGATTGCGTCGAAGTGCAAAAACAAAGCTCGGGTCTTGCGTGATCCTGTGCATTGGTCGTTTGATAGGCAGGATGTTCAGCTCGGTTTGAAGAGCTTCAATGGCTGGGTGAAGACCCATGACGTCTGCTAGACGGACCTTCAGCAGGATTGGTTCCTTTGCCTCGGCGCGCCCGCGCGCCGTTTTTACTGCCGCGCTGCTGGAGGCCGCAGGGGTCAAATTTTCGGGATCATTCACAACTTGGTTGGTCATGGGGCTCCAAAATTTGGCATACTTGCAGTCATGGTCAATGCGGCAAAGGCGCGCTCGTTTGAAGTTTGGCGCGCCGCCTTAACCAATAGTGAGTTAGAGAAAAAGATTGACAGTAGAATGAGGCTTATGGTCAAATTTTAACAGATTTCTGTTAGATCTGAGATCTCAAGAAAAGCGTTTAATTCCGTCGTTGTCCGTTCTTAATTGGTGATTTTAGATTCTATAAAATTAAATAAACATCATTAAAAACAACAATTTACGACGTATTTTGCCAATCAATGACTTGTGGTTACTAGTTGAGGTACAGGCCTCCGAAGCCTGTAGTCACCCTGACTTCCTGCGAAAATGTGAATATTGGTCTTTTTTAGAGTTGCGGCTGTAGCTCAGTGGATAGAGTATTGGCCTCCGAAGCCAAGGGTCGTGGGTTC
>Ga0209123_1002162_pt1 | contig 17399 bp, 11 predicted proteins | sample BarGraIncu00431A_FD_184500 | JGI IMG/M metagenome (GOLD analysis project Ga0209123, IMG submission 184500) | Arctic peat soil microbial communities from Barrow, Alaska, USA - Barrow Graham LP Incubations 004-31A (SPAdes) (version 2) | ecosystem: Environmental > Terrestrial > Soil > Wetlands >... | reverse complement strand
TTATGATGGTTGAATAGACAACTCTTCGGTCTCATTTATAGTGCGGGTGTAGCTCAGTGGTAGAGTACCGGCTTCCCAAGCCGTGGGTCGAGAGTTCGAATCTCTTCACCCGCTCCAGTAAATTCAAGCCTTCGCAGGTTATTGCGAAGGCTTTTTTGTGTTTAGGTGGACAATAGGTGGGCAATACAGCGTAGAATTAAAAATAAATAATCTAACAAAGTGGAATTAAAATAAAAAAGGAAGAGATCAAACCTTCCTTACCCTCTCCCCCTACAATCCAAATGTGAACGCAAAAATTTAAATAACGCACGTACAAATAAGGTTTAGGTTGTTTTTGAGTTTTGTTAGGGAAGAACGACTAGGGCGAGGGACTTGCGAAGGGGAGAAAAATAAGATTCAGTGTAAGTGGTTTTATGTCACGGCTGGGATAACCGTGACATAAAACTTATCATGACCTTTTTTTGTTCTAGTTTAAAAGCCGAAGAGAACTGTGGGACAAAAATAATTCACCCCGGCAATAATAGCAGGGGTGAATTTGAATACGTTGTACTCAAAGGGTGAACTAACGCCTTGATGATGGTTTATACTTCAGAATCCGATATTAAGACATATTGCTGCCCTGCATGCATGTCATTTTCATATCTGTGCCCCTGTGTTCTAGAACGCGGATATGAAAATTTGACTACTCGAAGGTGGTCCATGAAAAACAGCTTTACATTCTTTTCTTGAACATTATACGTTTCTGCAATGAGTTTAGGCGAAATATTTGTGGAATTTTTTATTTTATTGTAAGAGTTGTCATCTTCACAGAATATATCAACTGTTACCCAAAAAGGGCCTGCATTTTTTGAACGGATATATTTTGCCACTTCATGGAGAGTTGCCAAAGTATCATCTTCTTTCCAATTTTTTTTTGAGTGGGCTATCACTAATCTACATATACAATTTTACACAATTCAAGGGGGTCATCAATATCAATGACATGTTGCAGTTTAAACTCATAAATCTTACCTTTTTCAATATGAGCTGGCGAGAATGGGAAGGCAAATGAGGGCATTTGTTCCCCTTCGCGAACCGGGAAATGCAGCAATAAAGGATTCCATACCTTTGAGATTTCAGTTGCAAGAGCTTGGGTCTTAGCAGTTACAGTCAATATTAAGCCTATTTCTCTCGGGGGAGGAGTACCCTGTTTAGGTCTAACTCTCGTGACTGCATTATAACCGTATGGTTTTAAGTCAAAATCATATTCAGTAGGTGAAAATCCCAAATTGGTTAATTTATCAACTGCGGCTTGGGTTAATTTGTTTATCCATGTTTCCGGGTCGGCGCATATACGTTTATCAGCTATACCTACTACCGAAACTGTTTGGAAACCCACTGGTCCTGAGCCTTCAAGCTTCATGGTATATTGCTTCGAATGCAAAAACGTTGAGCCCTGAACATAGACTGACCTGTCATCTGACTGAGTATAAACTGCTCGTGAGGTGTCCAATATACCTGACGGTTCAATAAGACGGTAAGGATCCGAATTTTCATAAAGCATATGCGCAGCAATTGTATAAGTTGTAGCCTTAGCATTAAGATCAGCGGTTGTAGGATAAACTTTGAAACCCTTTTCATCAATTTCAGCTATAACGCAGCTGAATAACTGACTTGTAAGGCAAACCCCTCCACACTCTATGGTTTTTGCTGCATGCCAGGCGGCACCTTCATGACATCCTTTGATAATTGGCAGAGCGGCGATATCGGCTGTATCGGTTGCCCGTCCACACAAAACAACTTGAGCGCCATCTTTTAAAGCCTTAATAAATGGCTCAACACCAGCAAGTGCCACAGTAGTACTGCATTCGTCAAAAGTTTTGTCGGTAATTTCAGGGGCACCCTCTAACGCGTGGATTTTTCCCTGTTTCCATTTTTCTTTGAGCATTTGCGGATCTTGTTGGGTATAGATTTTGGCAACCCTCATCCGGAAGCCTTCTTCTTTAAATATCTCTTCGACGATATCTGCACACAGGTTAACACCAGCGTCCGAACCGCATGTTCCGCAACTGCCAACCATTACAGGAACACCAAGCTTGTGGCCTCCCTTAATCATAATTGATAGGTCGTTTTTCAGCGCCTCGCGTGCGTACTTGCCCGTTCCCGTTCCTAAATAGAATGGTCCGGAATCCGTAGAACCAGCATCAACCGCGATGATGTCTGGCGACATATCCAATCCTCTTTCAAAAGCCTCTAAGCTAATTCCCACGCCCATTGCTCCAATCGGCATTAATACTTTACATGTTTTCATCTCATAACTCCTTTCGCATATATTTTTCTTGATACAACTAAGTAAAAAGGTCTTACCAATCAAACACCATATAACTTTGGATATAAATAAAGATTTTTCTGGTTAAATATTAAAATTAGTTCCGGTGTTCAGCTTAATGTATTTTAAGACCTTAAATTTATAATAGCATGCATTTTAATATATGTGAATGACGTAAAATGCTATAGGTGGCATAGGTTACAGGCTATGGAGATAATGAATCATACTCCTTGTCCGTAGACCCTTCGTGCAAAAAGAAAACAGCTCCAGGCGTTGCCAGGAGCTGTCTATTTATAATGTAGCGGCATCTTTTTGTACCGTGAAAATTTCTTTTATACAGGAAATGAATTCTCGAGTAGCCTGGGACTGATACCTGTCTTCCCGGTAAGCAATTGCCAATATCTTGGGTGGCGGTGGGTTTTCCAATGCAAAATAAGTAACCTGCTGGCTGAATTCAAAGGGGATACTGAGCGTCTGTAAGACATCGGTAAAAAGGGTAATTCCTACGCCTGCTGCGACTAATGCAAACAGTGTTTCAATATTTTTACTTTCTAAGATAATTCTTGGCTGAATCCCCGCTTTTGCAAAAAGCTGATCTGCAATTGCACGTAATCCTCGACCAGGCGGTAACAAGATGAAAGAATCTCCCAGCACATCGCTTAGACGGATTTTGGGCCATGGCGGGCAATTGCGAGTATTCTTGCTCAAACGATGATTTGCTGGCAGAAGAAGCATATATTCTTCGGTATAGAGAGGCTCAATTATAAATTGAGGCGAGTTTATAGGAAGAGTAACAATGGAGAAATCTGTAACGCCCTTCATCGCAAAGTCTTCCAGTTCAGCTAATGTTCCTTCAACGGGATTTACCTGAATTCCGGGAAATTTTTCAGAAAAAACCGGAAGAATTTTAGGCAATATTAGTTTGCTTCGAGCAACAGAAATACCTATCGTAATGCGGCCTTGTTTACATCCTATAACCTCATCCATCTGTATTTGCAATTTTCGCCTCATGTCAAGTATGCGCCTGGCGTTTTCAGCGAATAACTCGCCTGCGAACGTAAGAGTTAGAGGTGTTTTGGATGAACGGTTAAACAATTGAATGCCCAGTTGTTGTTCCAATTTTCCAATATACTGACTCAAAGACGGTTGGGCTATAAACAATTTTTGAGCTGCTTTTGAAAAACTTCTCTCATCCGCTACCATCAACATGTACTGTAGTTGGCGGAATTCCATGGGTAATACCTCCTTTGCCGGCTACGCGCCATAAGACCTATGAGGGCTTGCTGATATCATAGTGTTGAATCTGCGTGATCTCATAGTACATCATTTATATTGCTATCGCAAGAAGGGATAACAATAAATATGAGGAGTGCTCATGGCGACAATTTGTGCACTAATGCCAGGCAAAGTAACTTTGGGTAACTGCGTATAGGGGGGGCAGGTAGTAATGTTACTGGAATCATGAAAAGCCAATACTCACACTCGAGAACAGAGTGGCCGCAAGGTATTAATATGGGCTAGAACCTATAAGGTATATATATATTATAGTATTAGACCAATTATTTCTAAGATAGTACAGTATATTTAACAATCGATGAGTCAGAAAAGTTCGAAAAATTGAATTAAAAGATTGTTTTACAAATTGTTACAGATCCAAAAGGATTCTGAGAGGGGGTGAGAATCAATCTATATAAGCATCAGCACATAAAATAATTAGGAGGTAAGTACATGATTTCATTAAGTGCACTTGGTTTTATTGCAATTATCGTTTTCCTTGGTTTAATTATGTCAAAGCGGCTTACGGCATTTTCGGCTTTAATATTTATCCCGATTGTTTTCGGCTTAGTCGCCGGCTTTGGACCTCAACTTGGCTCAATGATGGCCAAGGGGCTTGTGGGTGTAGCGCCTACGGCCATCCTTATGTTGTTTGCCATTCTGTTTTTTGGTGTTGTATCGGACGCAGGTCTATTTGACCCGGTCATTAAGGGCATTATGAAAGCGGTTAAAGGCGATCCGGTAAGGGTTACTGTAGGCACAGCAGTGCTAGCGGCAGCTGCGTCCTTGGAAGGAGAAGGCGCCGTGACCATTATGATAACAATTACTGCGATGCTTCCGCTGTATCGCCGGCTGGGGATGCGGCCAGTGGTACTGGCAATGATTACATTGTTCACGATTGGTCTCAAGAGTCTGGTTCCATGGGCTGGCCCAGCCGCCCGGATCATGACTTCCTTGCAGGTCGAAGCGCCTGATTTGTTTAATCCATTGATACCTTCGTTAGTGTTAGGCTTTGTTTATGCGATGTTTGCATCGTACTGGCTGGGTAAGATCGAACAAAAAAGACTCGGAGTTGTTCACGTAGATGAGATGGCGCTCTCAGAAATGGCTTCCACTCTGTTGGCCGAAGGTGCAGATCTCAAACGCCCTAAATTATTGTGGGTTAATCTTTTATTGACTGTTGCTATCATGGTTGGAGTCGTTCAGCGGTGGTTGCCGACCTCAGTGTTATTTGTCATAGGGACGGCATTGGCTCTGATCATTAATTATCGTTCGTTGAAAGATCAGCAAGCACGGTTGGCGGCTCATGCCAAGGGGGCATTGACAGTGGTTGGCGTGGTTTTTGCAGCAGGGATATTTATGGGGATCTTTACCGGAACAAAAACAGTTGATGCAATGGCGGCATCGTTAATTACTATAATTCCTGTGACGTGGGGACCGCATATGGCTCTGTTAACGGCTATTATCAGCGGACCGGCAGCCTTTCTCTTATCGGTTGATGCTTTTTATTTTGGAGTATTGCCTATACTTGCCAAAACGGCCAGTATTTATGGCATTAGCACTATAGAAGTTGCCCGGGCGTCCATGATGGGCCTACCAATACACATTTTAACACCGCTTACGGGTACGATATGGCTATTGCTTGGCATGTTAGATATTACTTGGGATGAAATGTTTAAATTCTGTTTACCGTGGATGGTGGGAATGTCGCTCGTTTTTATGATTACCGCTATGATGCTTGGAGCATTTGCTTTCTGATCAGCCTTCCCGAGAGTTGAGGACATTAGAGACCAGGGAATATTGCGATAATTGTTGTATAGGTTGGCTACCTCAGTAGGTGACTAACTGAGCAGAATACTCTTTATCATTATTCGTTCATTGAAAAGAACTGACGGGGAGAGGCGATGGGTATTGGATTTCCGTCTTGTTTCAGAGTAGGTGTTGGATATGGTTGGGATGGAAATTTGAGGTAACTAGGGAAACTCAATTCACTCTATCCCCTCGCATTGTACTAAAAAATTTTATTGGAGGGAAAATCATGAAAAAAAGCTTGAATATTATTTCAGGAGGGTTGAAGATGAAAAGAAAAAAACTTGCTCTTATTGCTGCACTCGGCTTGCAGCTATGTGTCTCTAGTTTTGTATCTGCAAGCGGGGCACCGGTTTTTGTAGACGTACCTGCAAAGCATTGGTCTTATGAGGCAGTCACGTATCTGTCCCAAAACGGAATCATCGACGGTTATGACGGAAAAGTCTTTCAAGGTGATAAGACAATGACCCGTTACGAAATGGCGCAGATTGTAGCAAAAGCGTTATTGAAACAAGATAAGGCCAATGTGGTACAGAAAGCTGTACTCGATAAATTAGCCGTCGAGTATGCAATGGAAATGACTCAAATCAAGCAATTAGACAAACGTCTAGCAACTGTGGAAAAAAATCAACCGAATATTAAACTAGATGGATTGTTTCTCATTCAGCAAAAAACCAAGGATAGAGATAGTGGCATTGGTAGCTATTCGGCAACCCAATATAACATGAGACTGAATGGTACGGCAAAGATAGATCAAGATGCCACCGTCGGATTCCGTTTTGTCGGCCTTGGTCCAACTAGCAGTTTTAAAGCTACAACTGCGTATTATGGAGGACAAGTTCCAGCCTCACCACAGATAGATAGGATCTTTGTGACAACCAAACTTTTTGATAACGTAAAAGCTCGGATTGGTCGTCAGGCGCCGGTCGTTGATCAGGAAGATGTTATTATCGATAGCGGTTTCTTTAGTTATGATGGCCTGAGGCTAAATTGGAAAGTGGATAAATTAGAATTCGATGTGATGAAGGGCAACTTCGCTAGGGGTGTAACTGGCTATGCTTTCGACAATCATCTTGCCGGTGAATTCGCTAACCTTGGTCTTGAAGGTATGAAAGTATCGTCTCAAGCTGGTAAAGTCGATTGGTCGTTGGGTACTGTCAAATTTAGTAATTCAGTCGGTGGTGGCAATGTGATGAATTTTCATTATGCAAGCCTGAAAATTCCTGTTGCCGATAACCTTGGTTTGACCGCAGAACTCGGGAAAAACGTGAAAGCTACTACTGGCGGACAGTTCTGGCTGACAAAAGCCACAATCGGTGATCAGGCACTCAAAAAGAAAGGGGACAATAACTTAACTCTTCAGTACTATTCGAGTGAGAAGAATGGAGTCAACTATACTTACACTGCCCAAGATGGTCTGGATGAAGGTACTAGTTATGGTATAAATGCAGTTAATGTTAGCTACAAATATGCGTTTAGCGGTAACAAAATTAGCAGGCTTGAATGGTATCGGGGAATTGCTAAGAATGCCTCGGAGCCTGACAAGTCAAACCAGTCTTACAAATATTTCAAGGCTGTTATGTTAGTAAAGTTCTAGGAAAAACTATTCTCTGAGGGACAACCAGTCCTTGGCTTTAATTGTGACTCTATTGTTTACGATCCTGTTACCAAACTTATCTTCGTAGCCAATACCAATGCAACGATGACTATATACCAAGAAACGGTAAAAGGTGATTTTGTTGTTGCCGATTTCGTCCTTACTCCAATCGCCAAAACATTGGCTCTTGATCCTAAGACCCATTCAGTCTATACCGCAGGGGCCAAAACAGGAGCGTTTATACCCCAAAATCCCTGGCCCGAGCTTATTCCTGACACCTTTTCCGTTTTGACGATTTCGCGTTAGTACGATTTGATACAACGCGAAATATGTCAGAAAACCGAAAAACATCCAGGATGAGTAAATATTTATTTATGTAAGAGTAGTTTGCATAGAAAAAGAGTATGGCTGATGAACATGGCTGCCTCAGCAGTTGAGGCAGCCATGTTCTTTTTGCTATAGTGCAAACTGAATATCGGAGCCACTCAATGCGGCTTTTTTATAAATGGTAATTTAATAGTAACTGGTAGAACATTCTATATTCATTTTATGAGTGATGTTCTTGTTAGTTGCGACCGCTTATCTGCGTTCAGCTAGGCTAAATGTTTTGTGAAATGGTTTTATGAATGTAGCTTAATTACCGAAGGGGAAACTACAGGGGGTATTAATAACGCTATGATTATGTTTATTACCGAATCCCATAGTAGGGCTGAAATCGCTAAGAATATTATATCAAAAGAAAGATTCAACGGTTGCGTTAAAATGACGGCGAATTTGCAGATGGCTAGTTTGCAGCCAGTTGTTACTGACTTGATTGAAAATAATCCTGAGGTTGAAGTCTTTATTGCTCGGGGTGGAATAGCAACTCAACTCAAAAAACTAACAAATAAAGCAGTGGTCGAGATCACCGTATCAATCACTGATATTCTAGTTCCTGTAAGTAAGCTTGCTGAGTTGGGGGCGACGAAAATCGGTATCGTTGCACGGTCAAATTTTATAGACGAAACATCGCAGGATATTGTTATGAGAGATGTTACCATCTTTTTGCGTGTTTGTGAAACGAGTGAGGAAATGCGCAGACACGTTAGCGAACTTGTCAAAATGGGAATGGATGGACTGGTTTCTCATATCACAGGTGGCGAGGCTGCAAAAGAATATGGAATATTATTTGAGTTTTTGGAGACTGGACGAGCTTCGATTAAGAAGGTCATAAACGATGCGGTTAAGATTTCACAGGCACAGGAGTCGGTGCGGATGCGCAATAGCGAACGCAACCAACAAATTAATCTTTTTGTGAAAGAGATATATGAAGCGTTGGAGCAGGCTGTAGCAGCGGCTGAGCAGTTATCCGCTTCATCTGAGGAACTTGCGACGACAAGCCAGGAATCCGCAAAATTTGCCAAGGAGGCTGGGGAAAAGGTTAGCCGGACCTCAAATATATTGGATATTATCCGAAGAGTAGCTCAACAAACCAATTTGTTGGGGCTGAATGCCGCAATAGAAGCGGCCCGGGCCGGGGACAGCGGACGCGGTTTCACTGTCGTCGCGAATGAGGTGCGCAAGTTAGCAGACGAGAGCAATAGCTCAGCCGGGGATATTGGCAATATGCTGTCAACATTTCACGATACCATTTCCAAGGTATTGATAAATGTTGAACAGGGTAGTGTTATTACGCAAGAGCAAGCAAAAGCTACGGAAGAAATAACGCGAATGTTGGAAGGGATAAGGATAGTTGGCCAAAAATTGATGAACATGGCGGATATGATGGCTTGATTAGAATTTCTAGGAGTCTCTGAAGAAATAATGGATAAAGTAGGCCCATTCGAGGGGGCGGTGGTATTATCTTATTAAAGAGTGTCACAGGTAGTTGTTATATGTGCTATGGACTTAATCAATTCAGCAAGATGAGAATAATTACTCGGATAAAAGTTAGGCGGGACAGAGGAAGCAATATTAAGACTGTTCCTTTCTAATTCTTTTCCCTGCTCCGCCTGCCATTGCGTTAGTCCCCAAAAAATATAGGAAGGCAATGAGGAAGGCAATAAGAATTAATAACGTCTAAAACAGCATAGATTTCATGGATTGGTTAGAAATACCCAAGTAAGAAACCCTTGAAGTAATAGACTTTATGGTACTGAATAGACTACGTAAAAATGCTGTCGTTGAATTACCAAGCCGTGGGTCGAGAGTTCGAATCTCTTCACCCGCTCCAGTAAATTCGCGGGTTTCAAGACGTGGCGCAACCAGGGCAGTGGTCAACATGGTGCAACGTTACAGAAACCAGCTTAAAAGTAAGACGGATTTCCTATTTTGGAAGTTCGTCTTTTGTTATTCTTCTTACAATTTTTCTGCCTGTTATGGGCAGCTTTTTTCTTTTTATAATGACATGGGAATATTAGTACTATAAAAGTGAAATAATATGAAGTAAACAGTATCCTTATTTCATAAAATGATTAAAAAGTGAAATAAGACGTGTTATAATACAGATGCTATTTCATTTTAAGGAGTAAAGTATGAAAAAACGTGCTGGTGAATATAAAAAGAATCTAAGTGGGGAATTACAATACAATTCATATGAGCCTAAGCCATTACCGCCAAGTCCTTCAATAGAAATGAATGAAGAGATTATTTTCTTATTAGTGAAAGCTAATCGAACCCTTGGAATTCTGGATGCTCTTTCATCTAGGGTACCTAACATCAATTTATTTGTTTCCATGTATGTGCGAAAAGAAGCGTTGTTATCTTCTCAAATTGAGGGAACACAGGCTACGCTGGATGATATATTAGACCCTGAATTAGAAAATAATACCAATAGTAATGTGGCAGATGTAATCAATTATATTAAAGCGGTTTGGTACGCTACTAATAGACTGCAAGAATTACCTTTATGCAATCGACTTCTGCGAGAAATACACAAAGTATTACTAGAAGATATACGAGGCGGAGAAAAAGATCCTGGAGAATTTAGATATAGTCAAAATTGGATAGGCCCACAAGGTAGCACTTTGAAAAATGCTACTTATATCCCGCCAAATTCAGATGATATGGAAATAGCGATGTCTGATTTAGAAAAATTTATAAACTGTGAAGATGACCTAGATGCGCTTATAAAAATTGCTCTCATTCACTATCAATTTGAAACAATTCATCCATTTTTAGATGGTAATGGTAGAATTGGCAGGCTTCTTATAACGCTCTTCTTGCGTGAAAAGCAACTTCTTAATTATCCGACACTATATATTTCGTACTTTTTAAAAAGAAATCGTATCGAATATTATGATCGGATGATGGATGTGAGGTTGAAAGGAACCTTTGAACAGTGGATTAAATTCTTCCTTAAAGGCATTGCAGAATCGGCAGAAGATGCGATTACCACCATTGATTTGTTAGTGGCTTTGAATGAAAGAGACTATACAAAAGTACAAGGTGTGAAAAGTTCACTCAAGACAACAGTAAAGGTTTTTGAATATATCAAAAGCAACCCGATTATCGATATCAAAAAGACCAGTACTGAGCTTGGTATATCGTTTAATACTGTTTCTAAAGCGGTGAATAATCTTATGGATATTGGAATACTCAGACAAACCCAGAATGCAAATCGCAACCGTTGTTTTGCCTATGAAGACTACCTTGCTATTTTGCGAAAAGATACTTAAAGGTAGGGATGTCTGATGCCCAATAAGGATTGGCAGTTTAGCGCAACCTGTACATTGGTCAACATGGTGCAACGGTGCAGAAACAAGCTTAACAGTAAGACGGATTTTCTTAATTGGAAGTCCGTCTTTTGTTATTTATCTTCATAATTTTTCTGCCAGATTATATATGTCACCGATTGAATCTGCGATCTCATCGTCTTACCTAGCACAGCAAATACTCTGGGTCAAAATGAGCCAGCGTTCCAGATAGTGAGAACTACATCTCCGGTATTTTTGATCAACCCTTATTGAAGGCGGTAGTTGTCAGAATATCTATTGTATCAAAGTAAAAAACTAACCTTGCCTTAAGACATTAGCACTACCGTTATTGCTGGTTTCTGCATAGTCGATTATTTTTAAAAGACGGGCAGTCAAAGAGGGAGGTAATGCCCATTCCAACAGGCTGGTGGAATGTTAGGCTCGCATATCGTTCATAATTTTTACCATGGGCGACCTTCCGCTTCGCTAACATGCCTGCGGGCATAGGATAGCACCGACATAGTGGTTGGCTCTTATATCGGCTCACTAGACAGGTGGGTTCGCAGCGTCCGAATAAATCTAAAGTGTGAGAGGGGTTAAAATGGCCAGTCTACGGCTTACGTCCATGATCTCCAACTCACGCAATATTAGATATTTATAGTCATGTATTGCCGGATATGCAGGATACAGCAGTAGAAGCCTTAAATATGATTTTCGGTAAAAAAGTTACAAAAAAGATGAGAAAACTTGACTTCCAATTGATCATAATGATAATGTATATATAAGGAAACTGCTGTGAAAGGAAGTAATGGCTATGGCTATCGTCGAAGATAAAAAAGACTATGTTAATATTATTATGAACGAAATAGTTTATAGCATGAAGGATATTTTTGGTGGCGGTTTACGACAGGTAATACTCTTTGGCTCTTATGCACGTGGGGAGCAGGTTGAATACTCGGATATGGATGTAATGGTACTGGTTAATCTTAGCGATGAAGAGTTGAGTCAGTACAATAATGTTATTGCTGAGGTTACGACCGATATTTCAATTAAATATGGTGTTCTTCCATCGATTATTGATAAAAACTATGAGCATTTCCATCATTGGGTGCCATTTGTGCCTTTCTATCGTAATGTACAAGCAGAAGGCGTTGAGTTCTATGCAAGCTGAAATGTTAGAGCTATCTAAGTACCGTATGGAAAAAGAAGGGAATTCTTGGCCGATGCCCAAGATGCTTTTGAGGAAATCCGATTAGCAAACTCGATTAACAGGTCCTATTATGCTATGTTCCATGCAACAAGAGCACTATTGGCAATTGATAGTTTTGATTCTAAGAAACACTCAAGTATCATTGGTTACTTTAATCAATATTATATTGCCAACAGTAAAATTGACAGTAGCTATTATCAGATGATAGCCAATGCCTTTAGAGTTCGCAATAAAACAGATTATGATGATTTTTATCTGGCTAGTAAAGATGAAGCATAAAAACAATTGGAGAATGCCTAAGCGTTTATTGTATTTATAGCTAGCTATATTGATGAAGTAGTATTATAAGCCTTTAAGCGACTAGAATATTTCAAGAGTACAGTGGTCAACATGGTGCAACGCTCCAGAAACAAGCTTAAAAGTAAGACGGATTTTCTTAATTGGAAGTCCGTCTTTTGTTATTTGTATATTGAAAAAGGGCTGCTCTAAATAGGAAAAAAACCTATTTTGAGACAGCCCCGTCTTTTGTTATTTATCTTCATTATTTCTCTGCCTGTTATGGAAGGTTCTTTCTTTTTATCTACCAGATTATATATATATCACCGAATTTGCTATCTCATCGTCCTTACCTGACGATCGAATGTATGAGAGGGTTTAGAATGGCTCCGTCTACGGCTTACATCCATGATTGGCTTACACTAAGTTATTGTTTTCACGTAAGTAGCAAAGAGGGTATACAAGTAGAAACTTAAGATTTATCAAACCAAGGTCTGAGAAGTCCTGCATCCTGATCAAATCAAGAAAAAACAATAATTAATACTATAAGCTGGGGTCGTAATAATCAAGATAAAATAATTGTGAGATAAGTTATTTTTTGTAGACGTCCTTGAAACGCTGGTACATGGAATCATCTGTAATATGTACTAACTAATAGTTTGAAGAGTTGCTATATGGCTTGAAGAACCAGAGACAGAACTTGTGGCAAAGATAAAAAGTGATAAAGAGTGTAATCCAAGAAAAATAGGCATTCCAGTGGATATACCTGATTAACTCGGTATAATGCAAAATAAACAGTTCGAAAATCGTTATCGTGGAGCAGAATAGCACGTAATACGCGGATCTCCTCCAAAAACTCTTACCTTCAGGGAAGTAAATATTGAACAATGAAGATATTACGGGATAAATAAAAAACTCGAAAGTAAAACTCGTGTGGGTGGCTTTTTCGAAAAAGGTTATCGGATACTCAATCCAGCCCATGTCTACGACGCATAAACCCAAAGGCCAAGTCAAGAATTGATTAAACAGGAAGGCCACCCACGCTAGACGAACCTTATTCCTTGGAATGAAAAGGATTATACATAATGCAGCTACAATCCACATAAAATATAGAATATTCTTTCCATCTATCATTTATAATCAACCTCTCATTTAGTTAAATAATATATCTTGCCCAATAAGAGGTGGTTAAACAATTGATTTTAAAACTACTCTGTTTTTATGGCAAATATATGAAAAATGGACTGCTCAAAATAGGATAAAAGCCTATTTTGAGCAGTCCATTTTTTTTGATATTAGGAAGGGTTATCTTATTTTTTCAAGTGGAAGGGAACGGTAGTTACAATCACATTTTCTCTTAGAATTAGCAAAGTCCGAAGTACCCAACCTGTCTGATTGTGGAGCAAACGGTGCCACCATTTTTTAGTTTGAAATTCAGGGATTAAAATTGTAATAAAATCCTCTGGTTTCTTTTGGTCTTCTAATTGGCTGACGTAATTAAGCAATGGCTGAATGACTAAGCGGTAGGGAGAATAAATTGTTACCAACTCAATTCCAGGATTCCAGGCCTGCCACTTTTCGGCTACCTTTAGGCCGCTTGCTTCATCGGTGGCAATATGGAGGGCAACAACATCGTTGCTGATGCTACTAGCGTATTTAAGAGTCTGGGCTACGATGTTGGTGGGAGTGGCGACAGGTACAATGACCAAATTTCGACCTGCTGTAAGAGTGACGGCAGTTGTGGGGTCAAAGTCTTCTAGTGGTAAGTGTAGTTGTTCCGACATATCATTATAGTGACAATGAATTTTTTTGAAAATAAAAATCATGAATGGAATAAATACAATAACAGCCCAGGCACCGTGAGAAAATTTAGTAATGCCGATAATAAGTACGACGATCCCCGTGACCAAGGCACCCACGGCATTTATGATAGCACGCATGACCCAGCCAGGGGTTTTTTCTCGGCGCCAATGGACAACCATACCTGTTTGCGCAATCGTAAATGAGAGGAAAACACCGATTGCATACAGGGAAATTAGATGCTCCGTATTTCCCTGATAAATAAAAATTAACAGACCAGCGATAATGCTGAGTAAGATAATGCCGTTGGAAAAACTCAGCCGTTCGCCCCTGACACCCAGATAGCGGGGCATATAGCCATCCTTAGCCAGAAGGGATAAGAGGGAAGGTAGGCCGTTAAACGAGGTATTGGCAGCTAAGTACAATACGATCATTGTGGTGATTTGGATGTAATAATAACCCCAGCCCCGTCCGAAGGTCATTTCAACGATTTGTGACAAAGCGGTTACACCTTCTATCTGTAAAATATGAAAGTGCATAATTAAGAAGGAAATGCCCAAAAGCATAAACCCTAGAATACCTGACATCCAATAGGTAGTTATTGTTACATTACGTACTTCCGGTGAACGGAACATGGGCACACCGTTAGAGAGAGCCTCCACCCCGGTCATGGAGCTACAGCCATTAGCAAAAGCACGTAACAATAGTACCAGCATTGTCCAATCAAATTGCTTAGCCAGGGAATCAGGAGGAATAATGGGTGCCTGCCCAGTCAAAGCCTGGTATATTCCAGCGCCAATTAATGCGATGATACCGAAAATAAAAGCATACGTTGGATACACAAAAGCAGTAGAGGCTTCCTTGACTCCTCGTAGATTCACTAACATTAAAATGCCAAACAACACTGCCAAATCAATCGATACTTCATATTGTGCTATTGCAGGAAAAGCTGATATAAGAGCAGCTGTACCAGCACAAACACTTACGGCTACAGTAAGAGTATAGTCGGCAAATAAGGCCGCTGCGGCAGTCAGGGCCGGCATTTCGCCAAGATTGTTTATGGCTACAGAATAAGATCCACCACCACCTGGGTTGACTTTGGCCACTTGTACATAGGAAAAGGTGACAATGGCGAGCAAGGCTAGGATTGCAAATGCGATTGGTGCTAAATAGCCATAAGCTATTATTCCTGGGAGTGTCAGCATAATCATAATTTCCTCAGGACCATAAGCCACAGAAGAGAGGGCATCTGAGGAAAAAATCGATAAAGCTTTCCATTTGGGAAGCTTCTCATGGCTCATTTCTTGATTATGTAAAGGCCTGCCAATTAATATTCGGCGGACTATTTTCATCATAATTGATCTCCTCCAATGTTATTACAGATCTGATATGCTATACCTGATTGGGTGATAATATATCTTTTTTGAATTACTAACACGGCTATTATAACCTTATTGGTTATAAAAATGCTATTAATAAAATCAGCAATGATGCAAAGAAAATGTAAATATAGTATTGTTTCAAATTATGTAGATAGATCCGACATTTTAAGACTAAGTAACCCACAAACCGCTATTTTACTAACAAAAACCATCATTAAGGTTATTAATAGTGTATATCTCTGTTAATAACCTTAGTGCTTACCTGTAGACTGTTTGTTATTAACTTATTTATTGTAAAAACCTGTGGATTTGTGGATAACTATCATGCACTTTACTAACATCTTATTAACAGCACTCTCTGTTATTCGACAAGGACTGACCCCTTTTATCAACATATCTACAGCCCCTACTACTATTACGACTATTTTATTATAATAAATACCTTTAGTATTAATCATATAGTTTTTAAAAAAATGCGGATGCCACAAGAAATGGCATCCGCATTAATAATATAATGACTCTTTCGATGGGTTAACGAAAATGATAAAGGTGTAATACTTTTCGATTGTGCGGTTGCGTACGATCTTGTACGGTTATGTCGGTCAGATAGGTTCATTGCAATTACACAGCAATAGCTCCTTTGTCAGTAAACAAGGATTTTAGGCGTGGCACACTTCGTGCATATACATAACACTGTCCAACGCCCGTGAATTCGAAACACAAAAAGGACGTAATTGTTGGCTATTTCCTATTTTAATCAAGTCGAAATTATTTGTTAATAAGTTTTTTAGCCAACGATCACCCAATAAAACAATACATAGTTTCAGTTCACGGAGTATACAGAAGAATTAGAGGAGGAAAATAAAATGAAAAAATTTATGCACAAATCCAAGGTAGGGGTAACCTTAGGCGCCATCCTGTTGACAATAGCGTCAGTCTCGCCGGCATTTGCGGCAAACACTATCAACGGAGTCGCCGATGTCCCGGGCACTAACATTTTAGACGTCAATTCTGACGGAAATACAGTCTTTGGCGAATTCAACAATCTCGCTTACAGTAACATAAACACTTTTGGTATATTAGGTAAAAAAAGCGATTGGAACATCCTGGATCATAGCAGCAATAACACGATCAGAAGCATAGGCCTCGATACGGGCACCTCTTCAAATAGTAATAAGTTGACTAATTCCAATAGGAATACAATCGACGGGCGTAGCAACTTACTGACCTACAGCAACAATAATACCATCGTCGGTAATGGGAACATACTAAACGGTACCGCTATCAAAGGTAGCGACTCCAACACCATCACCGGCAATAACAACCAATACTTAAATAGTACCTCCAACACCATCACCGGTGATCGCAACAAAATGACCGACAGCGCCTCCAACACCATCACTGGCAATGACAACTTTTTCGAAAGCAGCAACTCCAGCACCATCACCGGCAATAACGTTCACGTCAAAGACGGGAGCTTTGCTGCTGTAGTAGGTAACGGAATCAATATAGGCGTGGATAATACCACGGGTAATACCACGGATCAGGCCACAGCAATGGGCAACAACAGCAGTGTCAATGCCGCTGGCAGCGTGGCCTTAGGCGCAAACTCTAGTGTAAGTGCAACTGCCCCTAATAGTGTGGCCTTGGGCGCGAACTCTATTGCTGACCGGGCCAACACGGTATCAGTGGGTTCCGTCGGCAATGAACGCCAAATTACCAACGTGGCTAATGGCACTGCGGCCAATGACGCTGTCAACGTGGGGCAGTGGATGGCGGGCAACGCCAATACTGAAAGCAAGATCTACCGTACTGGCGCTTTGGCGGCGGCCTTGACGGGTATTATGCCCCTTGCCTACGATCCCAATGCCAGGACCCAGTTCGGCGTCGGCGTAGGAGGCTATCATGGTGAAAACGCCGTGGCTATCGGTGTCAACCACTTCATTAACGAGTCGCTTCTCGTCAATGCCGGAATGTCTGCAGAGGGCAGCGAGCGGATGTGGCGTGGTGGATTGACATGGCGTTTGGGCCACACTACAAAGAGGGTGGAACCCACAACGAACACCGT
>Ga0209123_1002160_pt1 | contig 17402 bp, 19 predicted proteins | sample BarGraIncu00431A_FD_184500 | JGI IMG/M metagenome (GOLD analysis project Ga0209123, IMG submission 184500) | Arctic peat soil microbial communities from Barrow, Alaska, USA - Barrow Graham LP Incubations 004-31A (SPAdes) (version 2) | ecosystem: Environmental > Terrestrial > Soil > Wetlands >... | reverse complement strand
AATGCCCCATAATGCCATGTGGATTCAATGTATAGCTGTAGTAGTAATGATATTACTTTTATCATTTGGTGGAGAAGCAGCAGCAAAATTCTTTAATAAACTAGTATTAATGACAAACGTAGCGATGACACTTCCGTATATGTTTATATCGATAGCATTCATCGCATTTAAGAAGAATAAAGATATTAAGAAGTCATTTGAAGTATTTAAAACATACCGTAGCGCTTTGGTTTGGGGTATTATTGTTACGTTCACAGTAGGATTCGCAAACTTCTTTACAATAATACAGCCTGCAATTGATGGAGACTTATCATCTACAATTTGGAGCATTGCTGGGCCATTATTTTTCGCTCTTTTTGCCTTATTAATGTACAACAGATATGAAAAAAAACTGATGAGTAAAAAGTGATTTTCAGAATTAAGTATGAGAATTTAATTAAAGAGTGTTAATTAAACAAATATAAGAAAAAACTCTACTAGTAAATAAGTAGAGTTTTTTCTTATTCTATAAGTAGTGGGGTGATTTTAATAGAAGGGGCATATGAAATTCAATTTTAGGCAATAGTTGTCTTCCAATATTGGGTGACAAAAAATATTTTGCTAAAACACTTGACAAAAAATATTTTGTCAAGTATCATTGTAAATATAAGGAACGTTCGGAGGTGTCAATTATGAAAATTACAACAGGGCAAGCTGCACGTGGTGAAAACTTTTTTAACAGGCCTATTTTAATAAATAAATTATGGAGAAAAATCGAATCAGATAGTAGCATTATAATTTCTGCTCCAAGGAGAGTTGGAAAAACATCTTTGATGAGATATATAGAAGACAATCCAAAGGATAAATATTATATAATTTATGTAATTACGGAGTCCGTATATGACGAAAATAAATATTATAAGGAAATCGTAAAAGCTATTTTGAATTGTGATTCAATAAAGAAAAGAGATAAAGTAGTAAATTCAATTAAAGATTTAGCTAAAAATATTTTTAAAAGCATAGATGAAGTAGGGATAGACTCCATTAAGTTTACCAAAAATATTGAACTAGATTATTATGAAAAATTTATAGAAATAATGAGATTCATTGATTTAGAAGGGCACAAATTAATTATAATGATAGATGAATTTGCTCAAACAATAGAAAACATTCAACAAAAGGAAGGCACCACATATGCAGTTCATCTTCTTCAAAGTAATAGGGCTTTAAGACAAAATAGTGATATAAATAATAAATTTCAATTTATATATACAGGTTCCATAAGCTTAGAAGGAATAGCAAGAAGAATGGATTCTTCAAAATTCATAAATGATCTTGATATAGTAAAAGTCACTCCACTTAGCGAATTAGAGGGCAAAAGTCTTATAAATGAGCTACTTAAAGGGCTAAAATTTACTATGGATGATGATACTATAAATTACATGATAAATGAAATTAAGTGGTTAATTCCTTTTTATATTCAACTCGCTATGGGTAAAATTCAGGACATTTATGATGAAAATAATTCATGTGCTATTTATAATGATTCGGTTGATATTGCCATTAAAAGCATGATAGAGGAAAATAATAAATTTAGCAGTTGGCATGAGAGGCTTAATGTATACAAAAATAATGACTATAGGTTTATTATAGAGGTATTAAACACAATATCTATAACAGAGGTTAAGATAATAACCTATAATGAAATTTATGATTTAGCTGTGAGATATAATATTAACGAAAAGTATAAAGATTTATTAAATACCCTAATAGATGATGGATATATAAATAATGACGAAGAGGCAAAAACATATACATTTACTTCTCCAATATTGAGAATGTGGTGGTGTAAAAAAAATGCGAACTAGCAGTTTAAGTCTTTATAATTCTAATAATTTAACGGAGCAAGAATTAGTTGATAGATTTATAATAAGAAAAAAAGAATTTGAAAAGATTTTTAATGATATAAAAAATTCTGATATGAGCTATCCGGAGCAACATTATATGATAGATGCTCAGACAGGGTATGGCAAAACAACCTTACTCAAAAGATTATACTTTGAAATAAAAGGTGATAAGCAGATAAAAGTAAATCTTATTCCTGTTATACTCGCGGATGAGCAATATAATATTCGTAGACTATTTACACTTTGGGAAATAACTGCGAAGCATCTTGAACTTGAAAGCGATGAATTTAGTGGTCTTTATGCTGAAATGGACAAACATTCTCTGGAAGAAGATTATGAAGAAATATCTTTTAAAATCCTTGAGCAAAAACTTAAAGAAAATAATAAAAAATTAATACTCTTAATAGATGATATAGATGCTATTCTAAAGAAATTCAAAGTATCTGAGCAACAAAAACTTAGGGAAATCCTCTTAACTTCTGCTGAAATAAGAATTATAGGGGCAACGCCCGCGGTTGCAGAATTTACTTTTGATTACAATAAGCCTTTCTATGACTTCTTTAAGATTGTAAAATTGGAAGGCTTAACCTCTGATGATAATAAACTGTTCTTTCTGAAGTTAGGTGAAGTTTTAAATAGAAAAGATATGAATGAGATACTTATAAGTAAGAGAGGGAAAATAGAAGCCCTTAGGAGATTAACCGGTGGTGTGCCAAGAATCATGACATTGATTTTTGAAATTATTAGTGGCGACAACGGACGAGCATTCAAAGAATTTGATATATTGCTAGATAGAGCAACACCTCTTTATAAATACACAATGGATAGCTTATCGCCAGTGCAACAAGAAATTGTAGATGTTATAGCGCTTAGATTGGATGCAATAACCACAAAAGAAATATCAGACAAAATAAGAATGCAAAGCAAAGAAGTATCAGCTCAACTAAATCAATTAGAAAAAAACGGAGTAATAAATAAAATACCTGTAAATAAGAAAAATTACATGTACCAAATTAAAGAACGTTTTTTTAATATATGGTATCTAATGAGATATGGAGGAGAAAAAGAAAAACACCGGGTGTTATGGCTTGTAGATTTTTTTGAAAGCTGGTGTAGTAAAGAAGATTTAATTAATAAAAGTGAAAACAGAAATCAAGATTTAAATTACCTTGAAAAAAGTTTTAATAAAGATAACAATGATTTTAACACTATCTATTTGTTAGCGAAAGCATTACTTGTCAATGATGAAATTGAAGAATCCTTGAAAAAAGTCAACTTATTTTTAAAAGTAGCTAATACTACAGAGAGGTATAATGGGATAATTAATGAATATTTTATATTTCTAATGGCTAAAAAACAATACAACTCCTTATTTAAATTGTTTAATGAAAATGAATTTAAGCTAAAGGACAAATTTAGACCTACATATTATGCTTTAATGTATTTTATGAAAGATCAAGATGAAAAATTTGGAATTGAATATAGGAAAATAGGTGAGGAACTAGAGGAAACGGTGGAAGAGATTATTGAAGAAGTTAAGAAGTTATAGGGATATTGAGAGTGTATATTCGGTAAAAAAATAAAATAACGGGGGGAAATTAATTATGTTTAATCCTAATTTTTCAGATGCAGTAAAAGTAATTGATACATTAACAAGTGGTAGTAATACAGTTTTTGAGGTGCTTGAATATATAAGACCTAGAAGTGGGAGTGGTTATAATACTCTGGGTGTTATAACCCAACCTTCACAATATGGTGGGGAAAAACTTCGTCAAGTCAGAATTAGCATTAATGGAGGGGGAGTACTAGTACAACCAAAGGAACTCCAATTTATGAAGGGACCAATAGAAATTGAGATTCGTAAAAATGCACCTTCTGCATCTAAAGGGTTTTTTAAAAACGTTGGTACAGGAGAAGCTTCATTTAGCTCAAGGTATTACGGTAAATATGGTGAAATATACTTAGATCCCTCATATAAATATTTTTATGTTATAGAGATGTCTGATGAAGAACTCATTTTAGACGATGGAATGTTTTATTGTTGTGAAGATAGTATTGAACTTTCTGTGCATACTAATAAAAACGTTGCTACAGGATTAATAAGTGGGGATGGGTTTAGACAACCGAAACTAAGTGGAAGTGGAATTGCTATTTTAGAAAGTGATGTTCCATTCGAGGAAATCCTAATTTATGAACTTAATAATGAGACATTAAAAATTGATGGTAATTTTTCAATTGTAATAAGAGGAAAAATAGAAACGAAAATAGAAAAATCAAAGCGCGAAGGATATTTACAAACCTTCGTGGGAACCGGTGAAGTTTGGATTGCACCTACGAGACAAAACAAACCTATGAATATATAATTTAGAATTGATAATACAGTTTAAACATTGGATTTGCATGCACTAATTAAATAATTGCTATATAAAACTATTCTACATAGGTACCATTTATGTTATTATTAATGAGGTAATTAGAATACATAATACAAAGGAGATTTAAAATCATGTTAGATATAACAAAAGAATACCTTCAAAAAAAGTACAAAATAAGTTCCAAAACGTTGGGACTATATGATATAGCAATAAAAGATGTACAAGGAGAGTTTGAAATTCTTGATGAAGTACGCGAGTTTAATCAACTTAAGGTTTTGACAGCATTGCAAGATGAGAGAATTAGTGAATCACATTTTACAAATTCATCTGGATATGGGTATGGCGACATAGGACGTGATTCATTAGATAAAGTTTATGCAAGAATTTTTAATTGTGAGAGTGCATTAGTTAGGCCACATTTCGTAAATGGAACGCATGCTATTGGGGCAGCATTATTTGGTAATTTAAGACCTAATGATACTATGCTTTCTGTATGTGGAACGCCATACGACACACTTCATAACATAATAGGTATAACTAATAAGAAAGATATAGGATCATTAAAAGATTTCGGTGTAAAATATAAGCAATTAGAATTAAAAGATTCTAAAGTGGATATAGCGCTAATGGAAAAAACAATGATTAGCGATAAGTCAATAAAGCTAGTTCATATTCAAAGATCTACTGGCTATGGTTGGAGAAAAGCCTTATTAATTTGCGAGATAGAAGAGATTATAAAAGCTGCAAAAGCCATAAATCCAAATGTAATTTGTTTTGTAGATAATTGTTATGGAGAATTTATTGAGAGCACAGAACCTACAGACGTTGGTGCAGACTTAGTTGCTGGTTCACTTATAAAAAATATTGGTGGAGGAATTGCACCAACTGGTGGATATATTGCTGGTAAAGAAGAATATGTAGTACAAGCGTCATATAGACTAACAATTCCCGGTATAGGAGGGGAGTGTGGGTCAACTTTTGGAGTTATGAGGTCATTGTATCAAGGATTATTCCTGGCACCACATGTAGCTATGGAAGCATTAAAGGGTGCTATTTTCTGCGCAAGAATTATGGAACTTGCAGGATTTGAGGTTCTTCCTAAGTATACCGATAAAAGGAGTGATATAATTCAAGCAATTAAATTTAATGATAAAGAGAAACTAATTAATTTTTGTAGGGGAATACAAGCAGGTTCTCCTATTGATTCTTTTGTTGAATGCGAGCCTTGGGATATGCCGGGATATGAAGATAAGGTTATAATGGCAGCAGGAGCATTTATTCAAGGTTCATCCATAGAATTATCTGCGGATGCTCCAATTAGAGAACCTTATATAGCATATTTACAGGGAGGATTAACATTTGACCATGCTAAAATAGGAATACTAATAGCGCTTTCAAGAGTTATTTAAGATATAAAGTAAATATTATTGTAATTGAATTTATGAAACATATACATTTTACAAGTTAATGAGAGAACACAAAAGCCTGCAATGATTACAATTGCAGGCTTTTGCGCTTTAAATTTTACAAAGTGGTTATTTAATATTTTCTATAAATACCCACAAGTATACCTAAAATTGAACAGTCATCTAATATGATAGGGGACATAGTAGAATTTTCAGGTTGAAGGCGTATATGACCTTTCTCTTTGAAAAATCTTTTTATTGTTGCCTCATTATCAATAAGAGCTACAACAATTTCGCCATTATTAGCAGTATTGACCTTCTCAATTATAGCAAGGTCACCATCTAAAATTCCCGCTTCAATCATGCTACTACCAGAAACTTTAAGCATAAATAAATCATTGTTAGTTTTAGTAAAATTTAAAGGAATAGTAAAGGTATCCTCAACATTTTCAACTGCAAGTATTGGTATTCCAGCAGTTATTTTTCCTATAATAGGTATATCTATTAGTTCTTTTCTCATAACAGAATCCTTTAATAATTCGATCGCACGTGGCTTGGTAGGGTCTCTACGAATATATCCTTTTTCCTCTAGTTTTTCTAAATGGCCATGAACAGTTGATGTAGATTTTAATCCTACAGCAGCACAAATTTCTCTTACTGAGGGTGGATACCCCTTTGTTTGAACCTGTTCTTTTATAAAGTTATATATTTCACTTCGTTTATCTCTCTTTTGAGTTAACATAGAAACACCTCTCATTCATGCTAAAATTATACCATACAAGTGTAAAAACATCAAACCTATGTTCTATTTTTAATAGTATTAGTAGGAAACAAATGGTATAATTATGGGAGTGAACTTTGATAATCATAAGTGTTTGATTAATGAAACCTTATTTGTTATAATAATCTATTATGAATGTATTTGAAATAAATGTAGTGGGGTGTAATATGTCCAAAAATTGTATATTTAATGTTAAGAAGATTTGCAGTAATTGTGGAGAATGTGAATACTGCGAGTTAAATTCAAATAAGAAATGTGATAATTGTGGAAAGTGTTTAGAACTCGAAGGTTATGATGTTAAAGCTATCAAGATTGATGAGGTCTTTGAGAATGAAGCAACTGACACGGATGCAATAGAGTTACAAGAAAAAGAAGATAATACTTATGAAGAAGATAAAATTGAACTACATACAGATGATAATGAAAATTACAATGAAGTTGATGAATTGCCTAAAATTGAAGACTATGAGTCATTTTTAGCAGCAGAAGAACTATCCAATGTTGATAAGGATGGTTTTATACCAGAAAATAATGAAGTTTGGGAGCTAATAGAGGACATAGAAGGGGTAAGCGAGATCCTAGAAAATGAGGAAGAAAATTCAGAACTCCTTCAAGAGGAATTTCCTGGTCTTATAAGACTTAAAAATAAATAATGATTATTTTACAATTTTTAAAATTTATTTAATAACATCAAGAAAGTATATATTAACTGTAATTGATAAAACTCAATTACAGTTAATATATACTTTTCTTTTTAGTCATCAGAAAGTGGATTAGACTTAACCGCATTTCTTAATTTTTCATTATCTACATGTGTGTATATTTGAGTAGTGGATATATTTTCATGACCCAAAATTTCTTGTAAGCTTCTTATATCTACGTTGCCATACTTATACATAAGGGTAGCAGAGGTATGCCTTAATTTATGAGGGGTATATTTATTTTTATTAAGGCCTGCATTTCCTATATGCTTTTTAACAATTCTCTCTACCGTCCTTTTATTAATTCTTCCAAATTTACCGCTGATAAAGAGGGCGTCTTTATCTTCAGCATGAATTTTATCAATTTCTAAATTTCTGATAGGTAAATACTTATGTATTGCTATAAGTGATGCCTTGTTTAAATATATTGTTCGTTCTTTATTTCCTTTACCAATAATAGACAAAGTATCATTTTTCATAGCTGATATGTTTATACTGCAAAGTTCTGATAACCTTAGTCCACAATTTAAAAATAAGGTAATAATGCTGTGATCGCGGATAGAATGTTTATCTCTAGAGTTAGTAACTTCTAGAAGTGTCTTGCTTTCATCTAAGGTTAAAAAAACGGGGCTACGTTTGCCAAGTTTTGGAGACTCCAAATCTATAGTTGGATCTTGAGTTAGAACTTTAGCCTTAGTGGTTAAATACTTAAATAGGGACTTTATAGCTGCAATTTTCCTTGCTTTAGCATAATTTCCATTAGCTCTTTGTTTTCCTAGATAGGTGACAAAGGCATATAAATCCTGTAATGTAAGGGTTTTTAGTGTATCTAAGGTTAGACCTCGAATAATCACTTTCTCAAGAGGCAGTGATTTATCTGTGGGATCTAAGCCCTTATATACTTTAATAAATTTTAATAGTAATGATAAATCAGCAGTGTAAGCAACAATAGTATTAATAGAAGATCCTTTAATAGTAGCAAGGTAATTAAAATAATCATTTAGAAAATTTGGGATATCATTGTTATAAATATTTTCTATGTCAGATTTCATGGGTACCTCCAAAATACGTAATAATGTCGTGAAACTTACATTTCACGACATTATTATACTACAAAAGGGGGGCAAAATCATGCTTATTTGAAATATAATTAATTTTATTTTAAAAACTATTTATATTTCAGAATAATATTTTTAAAGTTGCTGGAAAACTCCTGTGAATTTATAGGTTATGGTTAAAAAAAGCCTATTAAAAATTGAAAATACTAAATCCGCTGCATTTGTGAAAATGCAGCGGATTTTTAATGTTATATTTATTCGTTAAATATTATACATTTATAGAAGTTTCTACACCTATTGCATCTTTATTAGCTGCTAATATTGGTTTTACATATTCATCTATAAATTCTACTACTTGACTTGGAGCTCTTCCAACAAACTTAATTGGGTCAATTACAGCTAGAATTTCTTCTTTTGACATTAGAAAACTCTTATCATTTATAATTCGTTCTATAAGATCATTACTTAAGCCTTCTTCTTTAACGCGTTTTGCTGCATCCATAGAATGAACTCTAATGTTTTCATGAAGTTCTTGTCTGTCCCCGCCCCTTTTAACAGCTTCCATAAGGATGTTTTCTGTTGCCATAAATGGAAGTTCATTATTAACGTGAGCAGTAATTACTTTTTCATATACTACCATATTACCAGCAATATTCATGTACAAATTTAACACTCCATCAAGTGCAAGGAATGCTTCAGCTACTGATATTCTCTTATTAGCTGAGTCATCTAAGGTTCTTTCAAACCATTGCGTTGCAGCGGTTATAGCTGGATTTAATGAATTTACTATTATATATCTTGATAAAGAACTAATTCTCTCAGAACGCATAGGATTTCTTTTATATGCCATTGCAGAGGATCCAATTTGACTTTTTTCAAAAGGCTCTTCTACTTCTTTCATGCTTTGAAGTATTCTTAAATCATTACTGAATTTATATGCACTTTGAGCTATTTCAGATAATGTATTGAGTACTATAGAGTCAACTTTTCTAGAATATGTTTGACCAGTAACGGGATATGTATCAACGAATCCCATCTTATTTGCTACATATTTATCTAAGTCCTTTACTTTTTTCTCATCATCTTCGAATAAATTCATAAAACTTGCTTGAGTTCCTGTTGTTCCTTTAACTCCAAGTAGTTTTATTTTGTCTATTACGAATTCTAAATTTTCAAGATCCATTACTAGTTCTTGAATCCATAGGGTAGCCCTTTTACCTACAGTAGTCAATTGCGCAGGTTGTAAATGAGTAAAACCCAAAGTAGGAATATCTTTATACTTTATCGCAAAGTCTGAAGATTTACTAATTACATTGACTAATTTCTTTTTAATTAATAATAAAGCGTTCTTCATGACAATTAAATCTGTGTTATCGCCAACGTAGCAGCTAGTAGCCCCTAAGTGGATAATCCCCTTAGCTTTAGGGCATTGAACCCCATATGCATATACATGGCTCATTACATCATGTCTTATTTCTTTTTCCTTCTTTTCAGCTACTTCATAATTTATATTATCTACATTAGCTTTAAGCTCTTCAATTTGAGCCTGCGTAATATTAAGTCCTAATAACTTTTCACCTTCAGCTAAGGCAACCCAAAGCTTTCTCCAAGTTTTAAATTTCATATCATCTGAAAATAAATAACTCATCTCTTTTGATGCGTATCTACTGTTTAACGGTGTATTATAAGTATTTCTCATATTTTGCCTCCACACGTACATATTATATTATAAAACGAATTTCATTCATATTATAACATACAATATCATTAATATATACGAAAATGTTCGTATATATTAATTGCTTCTGTTGCAACACAATTTATATGAATAAATATCTGTATTTAAATTTAAAAAAAGATATTATGTAGTTCTAATTTTTGATATTTTTAATATATTTTATACAACAGAATAATTATATTAGTTTGGGGGTAATTATGTATAAGCTTAATATGATAGACAAAATTTCATTCGTATGTGTATTGATTGGTGCGCTTAATTGGGGTCTTTTGGGGCTACTTAATTTTAATCTTGTTAGCGCAATATTTGGGTCAGTTCCAATACTTGCTAGAATAATATATATTTTAGTAGGAGTATCAGCTGTTAATATTATTATATTTATATTTAGGAGTAAGAAAGCTTAAAACCTACTTATATATAATACTATCTTAAATAACATAATATTTGCAGGAAAAATACTTCATAGAATTTATGGAGTATTTTTAATTGATTAGAAATAACTGATTATTATATTAAGTCGAAATCATTGAATGTATCATACTTGTGATATTGAAACTCATTAAGATCTATAGTGTTGCTTCTTGTGAATTTCACACCTTCGCTCTCAAGTAATAACTTCTGTAAATTGCTGGACTCAAAATCACTTAAGCTGATCTCTCCTTTTGAATTAATAACTCTGTGCCAAGGAAGTTCATATTTAGTGCTTAAGGTATGGAGAAATCTAGCTACCTGCCTTGCCCCTCTACGGTTTCCAGCCTGCGATGCAATTTGTCCATATGTCATCACTTTTCCTTCAGGTATTTCTTTAATAATTTCAACAACACTTTGAGTAAAAGGTTCCATTTTTAACCCCTCCCTATAATAAACGAACTTTGTGGCAATTGAATATAAATTAAAAGATTATAGTTTATATTTCCTCAATTATTTATCGAATTATTTCAGGTTATTTATGAAGTTAATTAAATAAGGCAGTTCTTGATAATTAAAGAAGCCTTTTTAATATTAGCTCTTTTCTGAATTAATATTTGTGAATTCTCATTAAGAACCCAAATACTTGTCACTAGTTGAAACTCGCCCTCTTTTAAATCTTCGCCTCGCGTAAAAATTTTTCCGGTTTTTTCACTGTTAATGTTATAAATATCGCATAATTCAGCCATTATATTTCCCTACTTTCCATTAAGCTATAATTGATAAATTCAAGATTGAGTTTTTTTAAAATACTCATCCTATATAACAGTATACAATAGTTTTCTCCGAGTACTATTTTTATTAACTATTTCATAACTTTGTATTCATCTACTAATTTGTAAAAAGTATTCCTTTTAAGTTTTAATAACACCATTGCATCAGTTCCCGTTAATTCTCTATTCTTATACCTAGTATATACTTCTATCCAATTTGAAGGATAGCTTATTTTTTTACGTCCTTTATACATCCCATTTGCTTTTGCAATTGCAATGCCATCCCTTTGCCTTTCTAATAAATTTAATCTCTGAAACTCTTTAATCGAAGTAACCATTGTAAACATTAGTTTTCCATTAGCATTACTTGTGTCCAGGTTCTCTTTAATACTTTTAAAATAGATCCCTTTACTATTTAAGTTGTCACCTATAGTAATTAATTCATCTGTTGATCGTGCAAGTCTACTAAAATCAAAAACATAAATTGTATCATCACGTCTTACAAAATCCATCATTGCATTTAATTGAGGCCTAATATCATTTGGGCATATTTTTTCATTAAACCATTTTTCAATGTTGCATTTTTTAAGCTCTTCAAACTGTTTTTCGTCGCTTTCTTGATCTGTACTAACTCGAGTATAAGCAATATTCATTTAAATGACTCCTTTGGATTTGCACTATTTGCTATATATTAACATATTTTCCGTTTAAAGTATACTAGTTTCAACATCTGTTTACTTGTTTTATAGCCAATTTCAAACAAACAGTTTTTAATAATTTACCTGTTATTGTTTTAGTATATACTCTAAATAAACAGATACAAGGTGTAAAGGTCCCAGTAAATAAAATAAAAGGTGGTTATGTCGAATATAGTCCGACGTAAACCACCTTACATAGATATTTATAAGTAAATTATATAATAAATTTTACTTCTCCTGCAAATTATTTATTAGGGATTTAAAATAGTCCCCTATTTTCACTACTTCCCCCATTACGATTTTTATTTTGTCTTCATCTAAAAACCAATTATCTTTGCTTAGGTCTATTTTACCTGGAATAGACACAACAAAAAATTCTACACCTTTTGGAAATACTGATTGATATGTTAATAGTGCACGCCGTGAATGATATTCCTTACAAACCAAAATAGCTTTTTTTACTGGTATTTCATTTTCTTTTATCACTCCCCAGGAAAATTCAGCATTTTCAAATGTGTTTCTTGCTTGATGTTCCTTTAATATTCTATCTTCGGGCACTCCCAATTTAACTCCTAGTGATTTTAGAAAATCCCATTCTGAGCTATACTCAGGTATTCTAGGATTATATGAACCACTTGGCAATATAAATGGTGCGAGCCTCTGTTTATATAATCTTGCAGCCATTTCCATTGATTGTGCCTCGCTACTTCCTGGTACTAAAATTATGTCTGCTGGTTGTACTTTTGTTTTTACAAATACTAAATCACTTATACAATCAAATGGGTAACTCATTTTTATAACCTCACTTTATTATAGTTATTAATAACGGTTTCCAAACTCTTTCCTGGCTTGTTTCGTACTATTTTTAATAAAACTGGATTTTGCATTTGTGTACGCATCTCTATCAAACTCATATTTTAGTTTTAATTGTAATTTTAACTGACCATACTCTTTTGCAACTTCAGGATGTACTATTAAATAATCACGAAAATATAATTCATCCCAATCACCAATGTAACGCACATGAACATGATATGCTTGTCCGTGAAATCCACTTGATGTATAACCTTTCATAAACATCATATGTGGTGCTGGATTGCTAGGTTGAGGGCTAAAGTTATAACCATTGCTTTTGAGCATATAAATTACTTTCTCTGTATCTATATCGTTTTGTATTTCTAATAAAATATCTATAGTAGGTTTAGCTAGCAAATGAGATACAGAAGTACTTCCATAATGATTTATTCTTACAATATTGCTTAAGCCTATTAATTGTTCAAGGTTAGTTTTTTCAGATAAATATAAATCATGCCACATTGGATCATGTTCGCTTATAATAATGGGGAAAAGCATTCCTAGTTCCTCTCCATTCATTTCGTCTAATTGTTTTTTCATAATTATCGCCACTAAAATCCACCTCCGCATTATAATTATAAATTGAAGACAATGCTCATCATCTTCTCATTCATATTATAACATTACACGCTATTTATAAATTGCTACAAAGTAATTGCAAGACAATAACTAAATATAAGCTTTTGTATTAATCACATAATGTTTACATAAATAATTTAAATTGTTTTGAGAATTAGATGATAAAATATAATTTAATAAGTGTTATATTTATAATTTTATAATTAGCTATCATTATAAAGTTTTGTACAAAAATAAAGTATAAAGGGGATATTAACATTATGAATACAATAAGTTCTTCTCAAAACTCGGTTAATGCATATACTCAAAATGAAAAGGTTCTAAAGGCTTTAGAAACTGCTAAAATCTTGCGAAAAGAAAAGGAAACGCAAGACGATTTAATCAAGATAAGTCAAGAAGCACTTCAGGCTCTGGGTAACACAACTCAATCTGCAGCAAATGCTAGTACAGAAAATCCTCTATCTGCTCTAGTAAACGATGGGACAATTACTCAAGTGCAATCTGATGCAATTCAAATTGCCTTTCAATCAACTGGTAAAGCTATTCAATCCTCAGGAGTATATACTAGCAGGCCTAAAAACCCAATAGATAGTTTAGTAACATCCGGTGTAATTACTCAAGATCAGGAAACATCTATTCAGAATGCTTTAGAGGCATCAATGAAGGCAAGCAAATCAGATACAGATAAATCAAAAAATACAAAAATAAATCCACTAGATAGCTTAGTATCATCTGGAATAATTACTCAGGATCAAGAAAACTCAATTGAAGGTGCATTTGAAGCTGTAATGTAGATTACATAGGTGTTCTGGAGAGTGATGGAACTAGATGTTACTCTTCATCTTTTTTAGCATTTATATTTATGCGCATCATATGAGCTAATGGCATTTAGATGAACTGAACCATGTTGGGATAATGGTTTCGAAATTATTAAAATATTTCATCATATTGATTGAATTAGTAAGCATTACATTAACTTCTTTTTCACCAAATTTTATCGCCCAAGGAATTGAAGCAAGAGCATTTGTACCCATATATAATGCTAATAATTTGAAAAAGCAAACTGGAACGTTGCCATTAAAGTAACCATCTATTTGTCCTACAGTAAATGGAACACTTATACTATGTGAAAATGAAATTCTATTAAATTCTTCCCAAGGGTCTCCGAAATCATATCTATTAAAATCTATAACACCTATTTTATTATTCTTATTAACTAATAAATTTCCAACATGATAATCGCCATGCTGAATGGATTGTTTTCTTGAATTCAATAAATCTCTGTTGCCATGTAGGTATTTTATTATTTTTTCGCCATTTGGAATCTTTATAGAGCAATTATTGTAACTATGAATATTTCTGTCTATCTTTTTATTAAAGCGTTTATACCAGTTAGGTAACCCTTCTGGTGATGGGATGGAATGAATTTTAGCTAAAATTTCCCCGCTCTCTATCCCTAATTCATACTGATTTTCTTTAGTAAGAGTTGGTAATACTTTTTCAGAATCATCGCCATTAACCCATGAGAGTAACGAAAAAACTTTGGTGTTATTACCACACACACCAAAGTTTAATGGCATACTCATATTTATATTTAATTTTGAAACTTTACTTAAAATCTCGTTTTCTCTACGTTTCTTCTCTAATTCAGATATGTCTGATACTCGTAGTAAAAATTCTTTTCCATCTTTGTCTAGAATATAATATTTTTTATCCGTTGACCATCCTTTTTTTATTTCAGAAACTGTACTCCATTCTGAATAGCCAATAATGTCTTCAAAGATATTCATAATTGCCCCCAATTAGTAAATTACTTTATTTCAGTTTTACCCTATTCAATAATGGTAAAACTTTTTCCCACCAAACATTTTAAAGCTTAACTCTCTATTGGGTTTTTAGGACCTTCAAGCTCTAGTTGATAAAAAACAAGATTAAGCCACTTTCCAAATTTAAATCCAGCTTTACTTATTGTACCTGAATACTTGAAACCTAACTTTTTATGCATTCTAATACTTTTTTCATTTGAACCATCAATACCAGCTACCATTGTTGCAAACTCTCTTTCATTAGAAATCTGTATTAGTGCTTTAAGTAATAATGTTCCTGTACCTTTGTTATTGTACTTTTCATGAACATAAATGGAATGTTCAATAGAGTATTTAAATGCCGGCCATGGTCTAAAAGATCCAAATGTGGCAAATCCAATAACCGTATTATTTTCTTCTGCCACGAGTACTGGATAGCCATCTTGTATTTTGTTCTCATACCATTGTATTCGGTCTTCAATTGTGTGAGCTTTATAATCATAGATTGCAGTTGTATGTAATATAGCATCATTATAAATTTCTAAAATATATGGTAAATCCTTTTTGGTCGCAGTCCTTATCATTTTTATGCCCCTTCTCTTTTCTTATTTTCTTGCTTTCATTATAAATAGTGAATACTTAATTTTTTCACCATCTATTGTTTTTTCATCATAATAAAAAGTTTTTGATTCTACATCCTTAAAACCAGAATTAATTAATATTTGTTTTAAGGTTACTTGATTAAACCCATTATGACCGTCAAATTCAGGGTAGTTCTTATGAAAGCTACCATTTTCTTCGTCTAAATCTACTATACACAAATAACCGTCTTTGTTAAGTAAGTTGTTAAATTCCTTTATTATAGATATAGTATTATGAATATGATGCAATACCATAGAATTATATATAACATCAAATTTTACATTTAAAGAATTATTAATAGATAAATCTAAATTATAAGCAGCCATATTAGTTACTTCGTATTTATCAATTTTAGAATTAAGTATATCAAGCATTCCTTTTGATGAATCTACAAGTGTTATACTTTTAAATTTGTCATTAAGGTTAAAACTTACAAGACCTGTTCCGCAGCCAAACTCCATAGCAGAAAGATTTTCATTGATACATATTGAATTACTTATTTCATTTGCAATTATTGCTGCTCTATGAATTCTTTTATCGGTATCCCACGTTTTAGCATAATCATTAAAATCCATTATTACATTGCCCCCTTGAATAATTTGTGGCAGTAAACTAATAATAGTATTGTCACTAATGTCTGTTATATGTTTTCGATGGAAATAGCCCTCACAGGTGAACCATCAGCATCTTTATTTTTAAGTGGCAATACACTCAAAATAAAAAACTCATTACTGATAGAATCTAAATTTGTTAGGTTCTCAATAATTATGATGTTCTTCGGCATTAATATTTTATGAACTGCAAATGTGGTTGACTCCATATTATCTATTGAAATTGCATCAATACCAATACCCTTCAAATTAAATTGTGACAACCATTTTGCTGATTCTAAATTTAAAGACGGAAAGTTTTCATAGTACTTTTTATCACCCCAGTACTTGCTCCATCCAGTTTTGATTATAACAAACTCAACATTTTTTATCTTTTCTTCATAAGGTTTTAAACTATCAAGATCTATTAATTTCATGGTTCTCTTAGAAAAATCTAGAATAGTAGCATTGCCAATAAAATGTTCTATATTTAAATTATCTAAAAAAGGTCCATTACTGAGCATATGAGCGGGGGCATCTATATGTGTACCTGTATGTGAGTACATAGTGATTTTTGCCTCTTGGAAACCATCCTTTTCCAATGTATTTGCCTTTTCTAAAGTTGGTTGTTCAGTTCCAGGGAAGACTGGCATGTCCGAATAAATAAGATGTGTTAAATCAGTAATTTTCATAATATTCCTCCATTTCATATTAAAGAAAAGACGTTTATTTAAATTTAAAATCTATTATCATGTATCCATTTCGTCGCAAAATCAACACCTAATTTCATATCAAATAACTTACACTCTGCACTACCAACTTTACCAACTACTACGTTGTTAGTTGCTTCAAATGCTTTACCCAATTTCTCAAAATCAGCATCGGAATTATATTGAAAGTCTTCAAACCACTTCCATATTCTTTTATTATTTTCAATTATTGCAGCGCCCATTGTTTCCCTTGGCATTTTATCATTTAATGCCTCTGCAAGATGAAAGCTTGTACAAGAATCATAGCCAACTCCTAAAAGCAGTACTTTGCAATTTAGATCATACATTTTACCTAAAGGAGATTCCATTCCAAACTGGGGAGTTAACTTATGGTTAT
>Ga0209123_1002159_pt1 | contig 17404 bp, 11 predicted proteins | sample BarGraIncu00431A_FD_184500 | JGI IMG/M metagenome (GOLD analysis project Ga0209123, IMG submission 184500) | Arctic peat soil microbial communities from Barrow, Alaska, USA - Barrow Graham LP Incubations 004-31A (SPAdes) (version 2) | ecosystem: Environmental > Terrestrial > Soil > Wetlands >... | reverse complement strand
ACGGGGCAAAAGAAGCCATCAGGCCACCGCAACTGTTCCAGATACGCTAAACATGCTGCATCATCATAAAATTGCAGAACAAATTTTCGATGGGTGCTCGGAAAGCTCTCCTTGTCAATCAGCATATCCCCTCCAGTAATTGGTTGGATACGCTAATTGTATCTCAGGAGGAGCTAACTACCCACCCCCCTTGATGAATCTAGAGTTTCGGGATCAATGCCATTGTCTTTTAACACCTGATCATCTAATAAATTGGCAGGCTCATAGGTTCCACCATGGTTTATTACCTGCTCTGCTTTTTCAGCAGGGAGAACATCAAACCGAAGTGCAGCCCTTGAAGCATCCAGAACCCCATTTTTACAAATATCCACCAGAGCGGACAAAGCCAATTGCTCCATATAACGTCTGTCTACTTGTGAGGGGAAAGATACGTACACGACCACCGCAGAAAATTTATCGTTGAATTCACTACTACCCCAATCCTTGTTAATTCTTTGACGAAAATATCGGAGAAGAGCCGTCTTACCCATTCCTCTGCCACTTTGTTGATCACCTTGTGACCAGAGGTACGCCAGTCTCACACGATTAGGGAAATCCTCGGGGCGAATCAACAATTTTTCGAATTTATCTATTTCATTTTTAACAGGTGATTCCGCATATATGGTTCCGTTACAACGAGGATCAATGCTGTATGGATTAACAACCGGATCTGTTGGGAATGGAAGATCCTTCAATCCAAGTTTGTTATAAGCTGTCGGTATACTGGTTGTGTGTTTTTTGGGCAACGTTACCATCACATCCTCCGTATAAGATTAAAAAGGGTATTTGCTCCAGTCCTAATTATAGGCTTGCGCCTTGCAGATATGCCATCGTAACGTAGCCCCGTTGAGAATAAGGTTGGTTGCTTATCAAGCGTATAGTTAATTCCTTCATCAAAAGCTGCTTCAGGAATTTTCATAGGGGGGTGGGTAGTTAGCTCCTCCTGAGATACTCACATATTTGAATCTTGGCGAAGTTAATCGTCCCAACCTACTAATTTCACAACGTTTTAGCGGTTTCTTTGCTGGGGTGACGAGACGCATGGTAAGCTGCTGACATTACACAGGTAATCGGCGAGGAGGAGCTAGCTACCCACCCCCCTTTTCATATTTTCACAGACAAAATCACGTATATCGGGTATATCGAAATATCCTCCATAAGAAGATGTTGCGGAAAAAGCCTCAATTATTTGCTTAACAAATTCCTGATGCGTATCATTATCGTCAAAGCTGGGCTCGCTGAAATACAGCAAGAAAGTATCCCCCAAAGATATCGGGATATCAAACTTTAAATGCCATCTTTGAATTGGCTTGGCTAGCAGGCATGGTGAATAGCTTTTATAAAATAGGCAGTTATTTATGTTTGTTCTTGCAACATTTAATAGCCGTAAACTCACTAATCTATCACACAATGATCTAAATAATGATACGCTTATATCCATTTCAGGAACTAGATGATTTAGTATTATGTCACATAAAAGGTTTTCGATATTTTTTGGACTTTTCCCTACATTCACATTCAAGAAGTTATTAGCCACAAAGGCAGCATTCGCTCCAAAGGTTGGACTGAGCAGGTTTTCAATATAGTTAATCTCCATTAGTGGAGATGACTCGATAATTGGTCTCAATATTGTTCCAATTTCAATATGTTTTTTCACTAAGGCTCTTAAGTTATGGTATGTTTCAAAGTGGGCCATAACCATAATCCTTCTAAGATCAGCATATTTTCCATTATTTAATAGTTCAAGTGCCCGTGTTCCATTTTCAGTTAACTCATAAGATCCTTGGCTTTTTTGTGCAAGTTTGAGATGGACTAATTCTTGACAAACCTTTTCGCCAATTGTCTCGAAAGTCCCTTTTGGTTCGGGGAGCATAAAACGTTTTGCCTTATCATTGGCATACTTGAGTATGCTTTTTGATATTGCATTGATTTGTCCTTCCCTTAATTCAGTCAAAGGAAGTCCGGACAACACTCTCAGACCAACGTAATGATACCCGACGTCAGTTATGTTATAACTCGTAATCTTCAAATTTTTGTCCCTTTATTTTTTCTGAAGTTACTTAGTAATAACGTACATTCTCTATTCATAAATCTTAACTGTCCGACCAACTCTATAGTATTAAGTCCACCAATTGATTTTATAAACATTTTGTCTTCTGATAAACGGCTGCATCGGTTAGAAACCCAAGTGTTATCAACTTTAGACGCAAAGCAATTAATATAAGCGCACAAATCTTGATATTTATCTTTAAATTCATCCTCAAGCAAAAGTCCGTTCATAAGTTCAACTTCCATACACTTTAAGTTGTAGATGAGCAGTGGCAAAGGTCGCAGGCCAGGTGCAACAGGATGAATTCCCAGTCCGATGCAGGCTGCTAATCCGCTTTCTTCAAATGAGTTGCTAGATAGCACTACTGGGCATATTTCCTTTATTAACAAATCGGGAAAAGAGGTCATATAATCGAAGATCTTCGCATAAAACACTATTACATCATTTTTCTCTGGAGGCCATCCAGCGCGGTTTTTTATTTCTACAAAAGCATTGATATCAGAGTGTTGCCCCACTATATCAATTTCATGCAGAACACCGGACGAAGTTGAAATCCGTTGTCCAAGATTCATCTCACGTTCGCTTGAAATTTGCCAACCAGCTAGCTGTGATATACAACTTTCACGAAATCGTTTTTCAAAGCCTTGGTCTGGCACTGGCTCTCTTACTGCATGTTGCCAAGTATTACAGACATAACTGTAACAGTGTAATAAAAAGTGAATTATTGCCTGGTGAGGTATTATTTCAGCTCTGATCCCCATAATATTACAACATCCTCCTTATGGCAAATCATGTCCAGCTACACGAAATGTTTTTCAAAAAAAGGTTCGGCAAGCCTTTCGGTCCATAGTGGCATGAGTAGGCTACACCCAGATTCGGTGATTTTTGATATTTACCCCAATTATCTTTTCAAGATGTCACCATGGGCATACCAATCCTTATGATCCCATCCATATCACACATTCCTATCACAGCCAACAGTTTATTAAATTTGGTCCATTTCGCTGCCATTTTGTTGGGGCGCGGGTTATCCAAAGATTTGCCCCCCGGCGGGCAAGGCACAAAGAATCACCAAAACTCAAGATATACTACCCCTCTCAAATGTCCATCCCGGGTCCGTTTTGTGTATGCCCTAATATCACAAGCCAGCACTTTTCGCGCCAGGATTGTGTCGTTTTGGGGCTTTCCCGGCATGTCTCACCAAACGCCCAAGACCCTACTCTGAAAAATTACCCTACGAGATGGCCCTCCTTGCAGGAATGTTGGGGTACCCCTGCGCAGAAACGCAGATGGCCGCCTGGAATGAACGTCTGGATGCCCCAGTCACCACTGGCGGGAAATGGTCGCAAATTTCCCCTTGCAGATCGATGATATCGAGGACTACCGCCGCCATGCAACCATTCATACCATCATCAAAGGTGGTGCTGGGAAACCTAGCCTGACTGCATTTCGAGTTCGAGTGGGGCGAAGATGTCGTAGGCGAGACGCTCATGAAGCTGGCCGACTTCATCGGAGCAGGTGGCCGACTCAAGTTAAAAGCCATATCCACCAATCGCTAAAACCTGTCTTGGGAAGGTAAACCCTGTAAAACGGTGGAATTGCCAGGCATTTCTTGTTCACCGCTTGCCCTTTGCTTTACAACTAGAGCACCCAAATTAGCCCCACTTACCATATATTTGAGATTGATCTTGCCGCCTGGGACATCAATGCGCTTTTCCTAGTTTTTCCTCCAGATCGGCGTGTAATAATGATCCACCTACGGCCATAATCGAGGTTCAAAAATTGACCACCCCAGCACTCTGTTCCAGACTCTCTGAGGTAACCTGATGCTTTTAGTAGTTCTTCCAGTTTTTTTCCAAAGCAAGGTTTTGTTTTGTTTAGTTCCTGCAGATAGGAGAGGTCACAACAGCACAATCAGCTTTTTTTTTGAGGGGCAGGCAATAAGCCTGCCCCCTACCCCCCGCTAGGGGGGAAATGCCCCACCCCCTCTAGGGGGGGGCGGATGTAAGTTTTGGCCCGCATCACCGTTCTGTTAGTACACCCTCCCCCATGTAAGTTTTGGCCAAAAGCCTCCCGAGCCACGTGTTCAGCTTCACGGGTAACATGGATTCAGGGTTCATTTACCGTAGGCTACCGTAGGCATCTAATTCTACGAGCTTTATTTTATGTCACATTTCTTCTTTCTAGGGAATTTGGTGCTTGGTCTGTGACCGGTCCCTGAGCTGACCGCCCGCGTCAGGCTCCGAGCCAGCCACCTATCAGCAGAATTGACCTCGGTTTTTCATTTAAATCCACACATAACAACCCGACTAAGGAAACGATCTTTGAGAACCAATCTGGAGTCGATGTGTCTCGACAAATCGTTGCCATGCCGCAGCGTGAATGGTCTTTCATTGCCATTATCTTTTGTGCTATAAGATAAAAGCCTTGATAAAATGAGGAGGAACCCGTGGATCCAATTACCATCGCCATCGTCGGCGCGCTGGCCGGCAGTGCCGGGAAGAAGGTCTTTGACGAGTCCTACGACGTCCTCAAGTTGCTTCTTACGCGAAAATTTGGCAATAATAGTGAGGTCATCTGGGCCGTTAACGGGGTGGAAGCCAAACCTGATTCGCTTGGTCGTCGACAGACCCTTGAGGAAGAACTCCTCGCCGTGAAAGCCCATGAGGACCCGGAAATTCTTCAGGCGGCTCAGCTGCTCAAGGAGTGGATCGGTCTTCGCCCGAAAGGGGGAAAGCAGATCGCCATCGGCAACAATATAGCCCAGGCAGACCGTAGAGGGGTGGCTACTGTCACTTTAAATTCAGGTGGATCACGGGGCGAAGACCATGCCTGAGTCTGACGATTCCAACCAAACTGCCCTTGGAAGTGGAAACGCCCAGGCGAGTCACGGCGGCGTCGCAAAAGTAACCTACAACATCTATCAAACTGTCTCGCCTACCTCTTTGTGGGCTGCCGTACCGTCAACGAGGTCCCCACTGGGTACTCCGCCGCAAATTACTCCAACGCCCGTTCCTGATGAAGTCGGCCACTCCACCGCTGATATCTCCCGAGTCATCAAATTTGCACCAGCTAGACTGATTGGCCGGGAGGATGAAGTTGTTCTCCTAAATGACGCATGGAATAAGGTTGCAGTCAGAGATAAGGGGCGCCCTCACATTCTCTCGTTCGTTGCTCTCGGCGGAGAAGGGAAGACCTCGCTTGTGGCGAAATGGGCATCCGAACTTGCATTTCAGGAGTGGCCGAACTGTGACGGGGCATTTGCATGGTCCTTCTACAGTCAGGGCACGCGGGAGCAAGTTGCCGCTTCCTCCGACCTGTTCCTCAAGGAGGCCCTTATCTTCTTTGGCGATGACGCGGATAGGAAGTTCGCCTCTAGTAATGCCGGGGCGTTCGAGAAAGGCCAACGTCTTGCCCGCCTCGTCGGTCGACGGCGAAACCTACTCATTCTCGACGGCCTTGAACCATTACAATATGCGCCTACCTCACCGACTCCGGGTGAACTCAAAGATCAAGGCATTGCCGCTTTGCTTAGAAGCCTTGCCGTGACCAGCCACGGTCTATGCGTCGTCACAACTAGATATTCTCTGCCTGACCTCAAGGCTTTCTGGCAGACCACCGCGCCGGAGAATAAGCTGCTGCGTTTGTCCTGCGAGGCGAGCATGCATCTGCTTCAATCTCTTGGAGTGACCGGACCGGTTCAAGAATTTAAGGCGCTGGCGGAAGAGGTAAAAGGCCATGCGCTCACCCTCACCCTGCTCGGGGGTTTTCTAAAGCGTGCCTTTCATGGCGACATCCGCCAGCGAGATCGTGTGAAATTCGAGAAGGCTGACGAAAAGATTGACGGTGGGCACGCTTTCAGGACTATGGCCGCGTACGAGCAATGGCTTTTGCGGGATGGCGGTGATGAGGGTCAGCGCGAAGTGGCCATTTTAAGGCTGATGGGCCTGTTTGACCGACCTGCCAATGCCGGCTGCCTCATGGCATTGCAGCGCAATCCCATCGCCGGCCTGACCGACCCGCTCATCGAGCTTGCCGACTACGAGTGGGAATACTGCATCAGTGGACTAGAAGCCGCGAAACTTCTGACTGTTAACCGCGATACGGTTGGCGTGCCGGTGTCTCTTGATGCGCATCCACACCTGCGAGAATATTTCGCAAAGCAACTCCGGGAGCAGAATCCCGCAGGTTGGAAAGCGGCCCACACACGACTCTACGAATATCTTTGCGATAACACAGCGGACAAAGCCCAACCCACCCTTGAAGACCTCCAGCCACTATACCAAGCGGTTGCACACGGTTGTCACGCGGGGTTGTATCAGGAGGCATTTGAGCACGTATATAATATAAGATTGCAGCGCGGCATGGAGCATTACCCGCACAAGAACCTTGGTGCGGTATCCACCGATCTTGGCTGTATCGCTGGCTTTTTCTTGGTACCTTGGACAAGGTTAGCGGATTCCATTCCGTCGGAGCTTGCAGGAAGAGTGCTAGATTCTGCAAGTGAAAGCCTTCACTCGATAGGTCGGCTTGGAGAGGCACGACAGGCAATGGAAACACTCCATGACGTCTGTCATGGCCGGAACCGACCCGTCGAGATTGCTAACTCGGAAATTCTCCTTAGTGAAGTGTCCAACTCCCTTGGTGAGCTGGACACTGCAATTAAGCACGCCAATAAGGCTTTAGCTCGCTCGGAAAGGAAATTCCAGACGAAGATGAGTCTTGCCGCACTTGGTTTTGCTCTCCATCAGCAAGGCTATGTGGACTCAGCGCTCGACGCTTTTCGCGCAGCCGAATCCTTGGAAAGCAAGCGATTTGACGGTCGTCCCTTCCTATGCTCACTTCCAGGCTACGCATTTGGTGATCTTCTTATTGATATATTTTGCCGGATTTCTGATCCGCAAGAGAAGGAAAATTTCCTAGCCGAACTTCAGCTACGGGCAGGGAACCTCCTGGAAGCAGCAAAGTCTCCATTTAATCATTTGGCTGTTGCCTTAAGCAACCTGCTGCTCATGCAAATTCAAGCCGCAGCAACTCACCCCCTGGAGTCTCCCGATGGAAAATGGCTCATCGCCTTGGCTGATCAAGTGGTGAGCCAGCTACGTGGCGCTGGTGACATTCGCTATCTCCCCCGTGGTCTCCTCATCCGGGCATCGCTGCGAGCTCTCATTGACCAACGAACTGGCTCCGAGAGTGCGCAGACAGATTTGGACGAAGCTTGGGATATCGCCGAGCGCGGCCCAATGAAACTTTTGCAGGCTGACATCCTCCTCAATCGTGTCCAGCTTTTCTTGAACGACACACTTTACCCGTGGAAATCCGCACACGACGATGTCGCAGCAGCCGAGCGGCTCATCGACGGCTGTGGCTACCATCGTCGGGACAAAGAACTCGCCGCTACAAAGAAGGCGATCCTGAAGTGACACATTTGAGTAAATATCCACGCTCAAAGGATGTGACTTTTAAATCTGCCCCTAGAAGGGGCTACTCACCAGGGGTGCAGTATTTGTGCTGTTTCAGCTCGAGATGTTTACTATTGTGAAAAGCCGTCAGAAGGGGAGGGGAAATGGACCCAGTAACTATTGCTATTGTTGGTGCCCTTGCTGGCAGTGCGGGGAAGAAGGTTTTTGACGAGACCTACGACGCGCTCAAGGGTCTTCTGAAACGGAAGTTCGGCAACGACAGTGAGGTCGTCCGGGCTGTCGACGGAGTCGAGACCAAACCCGATTCCCTGGGGCGCCGGCAAACACTCGAGGAGGAGCTCCTCGCTGTGAAGGCCCATGAGGACCCAGAAATTCTGCAGATGGCCCAGTTACTCCAAGAACGCACCGGGCTCCACTCGGAGGGGGGCCGGCAGGTCGCGATCGGCAACAACATAGCCCAGGCAGACCGCGGTGGTATCGCCCAGGTCACTATTGACAGAAGTGGAGAATAGCTATGCCTGTCGACGGCCCTGTCCAGAGCGCTCAGGGGAGTATCATCGCGCAGGCGATGTATGGCGGGACCGCCACCGTGAGCGTCTATCAGGGCGTCGCCCCCAGCTCCCTGCCTCAAGCGACCTTGGAGGAGGCGCAGGCAAGGCTCTCGCTCCTTCCTCTTGATGAGGCGCCGGAACCGACATCGCTCCCACCGGGTTCCCGGGTGCTTTTCCATCCCAATCCCCTCTTCGTGGGGCGCGCCGACATTCTCAAAACGCTGGCCGGGATCCTCAAAACCAAAGGCACCGCGGCGATCGGCCAGGTGGGTGTGGTAACCGGTTTGGGCGGCATCGGCAAGACCCAGCTCGCTAGCGAATTCGTGCATCGCTATGGGAGCTACTTCGCAGGCGGGGTCTTCTGGCTCAGCTTCGCCGAGATCGACTCCATTCCCAATGAGGTTGCTCTCTGTGGTGAGCGGCTAGGCCTGGGGCCTGGGTTCAGCACTTTGCCAATAGAGGACCGCGTTCGCATGGTTCTGGCCGCCTGGCAAAGCCCGCTGCCCCGACTCCTGGTTTTCGACAACTGCGAGGAGGAGGGCCTTCTGGCGACCTGGCAGCCCCACACCGGTGGTTGCCGGGTCCTAGTCACGAGCAGGCGCTCTTCCTGGAGCCCCTACCTTGCCGTCTCGGCGTTGCCCCTGGGCCTCCTGCCTCGGGAAGAAAGCATCCGTTTTTTGCAAAAGCACCGCCCTGACCTAAGGAAGGAGGAGGCGGAAGCCATCGCCCGGGAGCTGGGGGACCTCCCTCTGGCGCTCTCCCTTGCAGGATGCTTTCTATCCCAGTATCGGCATGTGGTCACCCCATCCGCATACTTTGAGGAGTTACGTAATACATCGCTCCTTGCCCACCCATCCCTCCAAGGAAAGGGTACCTCCTTTTCACCTACAAAACATGAGCTCCATGTCGGCCGAACCTTCGCGCTGAGTTTCGACAAGCTTGACCGCAACGACCCCATGGATTCTCTGGCTCTTAGTCTATTGCAACGAGCCGCTTGCCTTGCCCCTGGGGAACCGATCCCACGTGATCTTCTCGTCGCCACCTTGCGGTTACCTAAAGGTAATCTTGAGGCTACTCTTCGAACGGAGGACGCTCTTTCTCGGTTAACTACGCTGGGATTACTCCAGCAGGAATCCGAAGGATGGTTGATCTTGCACCGGCTTTTGCATGTTTTTGTAACAGCGTCTGGAGGTGGCCCTAAAACCCAGAAGGATGTAGAGAAAAGCATTTTAGCAATTGCAACCCAAATCACAGACCGACTGGATCCTCGTCCGCTTTTTTTGTGGCAGGAGCACATGCGTTTTGTCACAGATAAGGCTTTCGATAGGGCGGATGTTAAAACTGGCAGTCTTTGCGGAACGTTAGGGCGCTATTTGGTTTTGGTCGGTGACTATCGTGGGGCACTGAAATATAGTGAACGCTGTCTTGTAATCAGCGAGAGGATTTTCGGCCCCGAGCACCCAGAGGTCGCTAATGCGCTTAGCGACCTGGGCCAGCTTCTTGAGGCTACCAACCGGCTGGTTGAGGCGGAGCCCCTGATGCGGCGGTCGCTGGCAATCGCTGAGAACAGCCTCGGTCCTGAGCACCCAAATGTCGCCAGTGCCCTCAGAAACCTGGCCGGGCTTCTTAACGCTACCAACCGACTGGCTGAGGCTGAGCCCCTGTTGCGACGGTCCCTTGCAACCACTGAAAACAGCCGCGACCCCGAGCACCCAGAGGTCGCTACTGCGCTTAGCGACCTGGGCTGGCTTCTTAAGGCTACCAACAGGCTGGCTGAAGCGGAGCCCCTGTTGCGACGGGCTGTCGCGGTAGCCGAGAGGGGTTTCGGTCCGGAGATTATCACGGTAGCCACGTGTCTGAACAACCTATCCCAGCTACTTCAGGCTACCAACCGGCTCGCCGAGGCGGAGCCCCTAATGCGGCGGGCTCTGGCAATCGCTGAGAACAGCCTCGGCCCCGAGCATCCAGTGGTCGCTTCTGCCCTCGGCAATCTGGCCCAGCTACTTCAGGCTACCAACCAGTTGGCTGAGGCGGAGCCCCTGATGCGACGGTCCCTGGTGATCGCTGAGAACAGCCTTGGCCCCGAGCACCCTAATGTCGCCACTACCCTCATCAGGTTGGCCCATCTGCTTAGAACTAACAATCGGCTGGTTGAGGCGGAGCCCCTGATGCGACGGGCTTTGTCGATCGCTGAGAACAGTCTCGGCCCGAAACATACCACGGTGGCTACGTGTCTCAACAATCTGGCCCGACTACTTCAGGCTACCAATCGGCTGGTTGAGGCGGAGCCCCTGATGCGACGGTCCCTGGCAATCGTTGAGAACAGCCTCGGTCCCGAGCACCCTAATATCGCCAGTGCCCTCAGGAACCTGGCCGGGCTTCTTCAGGCGACCAACCGGCAGGCTGAGGCGGAGCCCTTGATGCGACGGGCTTCAGCGATCGCAGAGAACAGCCTCGATACTGAGTACCGCCAGGTCGCCATCATTAGCAAGAACCTGGATGCGCTGGTTAATGATACAAACCGGCTGGTGGATGGCGAACCTTTGACTCCATAGAACGGTTCAGATGGACGACCCAAGGGATTTCTTGATGCGTCTCGTGATGAAGCGGTTAGACAGGAAAAGGGCAGCATATAGGACACTGAGTAATTACGGATTCCCTCTATAGTCAATACATAAGATGCCTTGTCTGAGATTAAGTAATTGATATTACATCATTTACTTTACGTTCAATTTTTATTATGTTTTCCCGCCAAATGGCTTCGGAGTGCACCTTTCGACCCGGAAAGCCGAACCGGTATCGCCGGCGTTTGGTATACCTCCGCAACTTTCCTCTTTAAGCCCGCTGCCTCCATAGCACCCAGTGTCACTAATGCTGGCAAGCGGCCTCCTTCTCAATGCCGGCTAGTCGGGAAATCAATGTAAAGCCCGCTGGTAAGAGATGGAAATCGGTTCAGTGCTAGGTCCTTTTGTGCTACTAGTGTTTAAGCTTGACACACACTCTTCAGAGTCCCTTCGTCCTATCAAAGACGATTCAAAGAGGATAAGCATGTCAAAAATAGTAGCAATCCACGGTATAGGCCAGCAATACAGCGGTGAAGCTGGTCTTCTCTCCGACTGGCTCCCTGCGTTAAAGGATGGTCTGAGCCGATTTGGGAAGACCCTCGATTCCGACAATGACGTCCGCTGTGTATTCTACGGTGACCTCTTCCGCCCCGCAGGAAAGGGCGCGATATTACCTCCTCTTAACGTGTCCGACATCACTGAGGAATGGGAAGCGCAGATGCTCGAGGCGTGGTGGGGGGAAGCGACCAGGACAGATCCCGCGGTCCCAGATCCTACCGCCCAGACGAAACTTCGAACTCCCCGAATCGTGCAGCAAGCTTTATGGGCGTTGAGCAAGTCTAGATTTTTCGCCGGAGTGGCGGAACGCGCCCTAATCTTTGACCTCAAGCAGGTATATCGCTACTTGCACGACCCACTGATACGGGGAGCAGCCCAGGCCCGTCTGATCGATGCGGTCAGCGAAGACACGCGAGTTGTGGTAGGGCACTCCTTGGGCTCGGTTGTGGCCTACGAGGCTCTGTACGCCAACCCCAAGTGGTCAGTAGAAACCTTTGTGACGCTGGGATCCCCGTTAGGCATCCGGCATCTCGTCTTCGACAAGCTGCAGCCTTCGCTCGAGGGGTGCCTTGGTGCATGGCCAGGGTCGACCAAACGTTGGTATAACATCGCAGATGGCGGCGACGTTGTTGCTTTGGAAAAGACCCTTGCGGCGGTCTTCGGGGCAAACGTCGAAGACCGTCTTATCCATAATGGCGCCGAAGCTCATTCGATAATTCGCTACCTGAACGTAAGAGAAACAGGGGAAGCCATTGCATCCGGGCTCTGGTAGAAGGATACTGGTGGCGGTCGGTACCGCCCATTATAACGATCCTCGCTCCGGGACGCTCGATGCTGTTCCGGGAGAGCTGCAACAGGTTGCAGATGCCCTTTCAAGACTGGGGTACGAACGTATCTCAGCCTTCAAGGGGACAACTCTCAATGTTGATCCCTCGACAAGCGATCTACGTGATATCATCCCCAACTGGTTCAGAGCCCTCCAAAACGAAGACATCGCTGTTTTCTACTACTCTGGACACGGCGTTTGCGACGATGACCGTTTTTACCTCCTGACTCGCGATTCCGATGAAGATCTTCTTGATACCACTGCGATTCCCGCCGAGGAATTAGGCCGCTGGATCGCCAAACACTGCCGGGCCAGACAGGTGCTCGTCATCCTTGACGCTTGCATTTCTGGACATGGTGCAGCCGATCTCCTTACACTTGCCAGTAAGATCAACAACGCAATAAACAACGAAGCCGCTGTTTTCGTAATTGCGGCAGCCAGGGCAAAAGAGGCTGCCAAAGTAGGGGCTCTTTCATCGGCCCTCAATTTCGCTCTTTCCAATCATGATGGCCGGTTAGGTGGTGCTACCCAGGATTTTCTGGAATTGGGTCCTGTCATTGGGGCGGTCAATTCCTACCTGAGAAGCAACGAAATTGCCCAGGTCGTCACCTTCTCCTGTTTCAATGCCTCTGAGGCCTCCCGCTTCTTCCCAAATCCCCGCTACCAACCCCTCATCCAGTCTGGGCTCGACCTGGAATCCCAACAGGCTTTCATGAATCACTGGATCCCGAAGGCCAAAGGGACCGAATCCGGAGCGGCTGGATGGTATTTCACCGGTCGGAAGGCAGCAGTGGATGCGATCACGGCATGGTTAGCCGACGATGGCCCTGATGCACGGACCAGAGTGGTGACCGGCGGACCAGGGAGCGGAAAATCGGCTCTCTTGGCTCACATCGTCACTCTTTCCAACCCCCATACCAGGACATCTGCCATTTTCGGGTCGACCTGCGACCTTCCGCCCGCCATCATCGACGTGGCGATCCACGCCAGGAACAAAACCCTTGCAGATGTCGTCGGCCTTCTTGGTTCGTCGCTTGGCATTGCCGCTGACAACGTTGGCGAACTCGTCGCTTCTTTACGAAAATTGCCTGGGAAAACGGTGATCATTGTCGACGCCTTAGACGAGGCGAATTCCTATCACGACATTATTTCCAAAATACTTAAACCTCTCAGTGGGTTGCCGAACGTGCGCCTCCTCGTCGGGACCAGACCGGATTCCGTCGACCCTGGCCGGAGGTTTTGGGCACTTGGAGATTCAACGGTGGAGGTCGACCTCGACCGCTCCTGTTTCTTTGGCCCTAGGGATATTGAGGTTTACCTTAAACGCCGGTTGCTTTGCGAGGAAGAACCGGATCGTCCCACCCCCTACCGGGGCAAACCCGACATCGCCTGGGTTGTCGCCAAACGGGTTGCAGAGCGCTCGGGCAAAGTGTTCCTGGTGGCCCGTACCATCGTACACACACTGATCGCCTCTAATAGAGTGATTGATACTTTTGTTCCGACGTGGCTGGAAGCCCTGCCAACCGGAATTGATGCCGCACTCGAGAGGTTTCTATCTAATTTCGACCTCGTCGATGAAGGCATCTCGTCCGTAATGGCCAGAGCGGTCCTACTACCTCTTGCCTATGCCGAGGGGGAGGGAATTCCCTGGGCAGATATCTGGTCGAAAGTGGCAACGGAGTTGTCGTGTGTTAACGTAAACGATGACGATATTGCAAGGGTCCTGAGATGGGTTGCCCCCTTTGTGGTTGAGGCCACAGAATCTGGCCAATCCGTGTACCGTTTGTACCACGAGGAATACGCCCGCTACCTGAAAAGGCATAGCATCCGATCCAATCCTGAAGCCGCCTTCGCAAAAGCTCTACTGGACCTCATTCCACGTGGGGATGATGGTCAACCACAATGGGACCGGGTTTATCAGCCTTATCTCCTTACTCACCTTTCAACCCATGCGGCTAAGGTCCCGGGTCTTCTTGATACCATCATCGTCGACGCTCCCTACCTTCTACGCGCCGAACCGCACCGGCTTCTGGTCTCGATCGAAATGACGGAAAAGGGACCACATAACGAGGCGGCGCGGGAAACGAGGGGATTCGTTCGGTTGGGGCATCATCTTCTGCGACAGGGAACGGATCGTGGTGAGATTGCTGCCCAGCTTGAACTTACGGCCCATAAGATGGGAGCTCGTCACGTGATCGACGGCTTTGGCAAGCTCCAGTTCCGGAGTTGCTGGCGGGTCAAGTGGTGCCACCGTGCACGGAAAAGTGTTCATGTGGTGCTACAAGGGCATACGCAACCTGTTATCGCCGTCGTGGTAGGGGAGCGCGCTGACGGCCGCCGGGTCGTGGTCTCTGGGGGCGGGGATGAAACCGTGCGTGTCTGGGACCTGGAGAGCGGTGCCCCGCTAGGCGAGCCGCTACGGGGGCACGCGGGAAGTGTTGACGCCGTCGCGATCGGGGAACGCGCCGATGGCCGCCGGGTCGTGGTCTCTGGGGGCCGGGACAAAGCCGTGCGCGTCTGGGATCTGGAGAGCGGTGCCCCCCTGGGTGAGCCGCTGCAGGGGCATACACAAATTGTTATCGCCGTCGCGATCGGGGAGTGCGCTGACGGCCGTCGGGTTGTGGTCTCCGGAGGCTGGCACGAAACTGTGCGGGTCTGGGATCTGGAGAGCGGTGCCCCCTTGGGCGAGCCGCTGCGGGGGCACCAGGGAGGTATTGACGCCGTCGCGGTCGGGGAGCGCTCTGACGGCCGCCGGGTCGTGGTCTCCGGAGGCTGTGACAAAACCGTGCATGTCTGGGACCTGGAGAGCGGTGTCCCTCTGGGCGAGCCGCTACGGGGGCATACGGGAGGTGTTTACGTCGTCGCGGTAGGGGAGCGCGCCGACGGTCGCCGGGTAGTGGTTTCAGGGGGCTGGGACGAAACCGTACGTGTCTGGGACCTCGAGAGCGGTGCCCCCCTGGGCGAGCCGCTACGCGGGCATCGGGGAGGTGTTTACGCCGTCGCGGTCGGGGAGCGCGCTGACGGTCGCCGGGTCGTGGTCTCCGGGGGCGGGGACAATACCGTGCGTATCTGGGACCTGGAGAACGGTGCCCTCCTAGGCGAGCCGCTGCGGGGGCACATGAAACCTGTTACCTCCGTCGCGGTCGGAGAGCGAGCCGACAGCCGCCGGGTCGTTGTCTCCGGAGGCGGGGACTACACCGTGCGTGTCTGGGATCTGGAGAGCGGTGCCCCCTTGGGCGAGCCGCTACGCGGGGATGCGGGATGTGTTGACGCCGTCGCGGTCGGGGAGCGCGCTGACGGCCGCCGGGTCGTGGTCTCCGGAGGCTGTGATAAAACCATGCGGGTCTGGGATCTGGAGGACGGTGCTCTCCTGGGCGGGCCGCTGCGGGGGCACACTCAAGGTATTACCACCGTCGCGGTCGGGGCGTGCGCTGACGGTCGCCGGGTCGTGGTCTCAGGGGGCTGGGACAATACCGTGCGAGTCTGGGACCTAGAGAGCGGTGTCCCCCTGGGCGAGCCACTACGGGGGCATACTCGAGGTATTTCCGCCGTCGCGGTCGGGGAACGCGCTGACGGACGCCGGGTCGTGGTCTCCTGGGGCGAGGACAAAACCGTGCGTATTTGGGACCTGGAGAGCGGTGCCCCCTTGAGCGGGCAGCTGCAGGAACATACTCGAGGTATTACCGCCGTCGCGGTCGGGGCGCCCACCGACAGCCGCCAGGTAGTGGTCTCCGGGGGCGGGGATGAAACCGTGCGGGTCTGGAACCTGGAGAACTGTGCCCCGCTGGGCGAGCAGCTACGGGAGGTGGTCGGGGAACGTGCTAATGGTCGCCGGGTCGTGGTCTCGGGGGGCTGGGACGAAATCGTGCGCGCCTGGGACCTAGAGAGCGGGGAATTGCTAATGAGTAGCAAGCTTCCCGGAAGGCTGAAACTTTTTCTCGATAACTTATTGGTGCTTGCGGACGACAATGGCCTTGTCATAGTGAGGTTGGTCTACTAACTGGCGACGGCCGCCTACCACCACATTCCAGATTTGAGAAGGAAGTAACCCGAGGAGGGCTATTGATCCTGCTAGCATTGAAAGAGCAACTACTTTACATAGCAGATATGTTATGAGCAGTTAGGTATCTGATATTACAGCGTCTATTTCACACCCCATTTTTATCAAATCTTGCGTTGCCCAGCCGGGCGTGATCTGCACCAGCAGCTGACGGAGAAAGTGGCTAAGGCAGAAGGGGGGGTGTCCTGCCAAGCGCTAGGTTACCGAACCAGGTAAAGAACCAGGAGGACGAAGGCCACGGCGACGATCGCCCCAAACGGTATGGCGTGGGGATCGGCGTCACCCAGGTGCGATCCGGCTCCGGATGTCTCACCGTGCCTCTGGTAGTCCGTGTACGACAGTCCTGTCCCTGGGATCCCTACCGTCTTTCTGATCCCCGTCTTGCCGACGGTGACCCTGGCGCCGCGCACCCCAACCGACGCCGAGACTCCGGACTTGCTCAGGTTGAGAGTGAGCCCAGGGAAAACCTTGATTGTCCTTCTTATTCGCAATCCCAATGGCATCTCCTGTGATCCCAGGTCTGCACGATTCCGCCATCCACAGTCGTCCTAATTCGACCCGCCGTTACCATTAATCGCCTGCCGCAGGATAGTCCTGGCCTTGAAGGTCAGTTCCTGCCGGGATTCGATGGTTATCTCCTCCCCGGTCTGCGGATTGCGGCCACGCCGGGCCGTCTTCGACTTGACCACGAAATTGCCGAATCTGGCTATTTTGATGTCTTCCCCGCTCTCCAGGGTGGCCTTCAGGGTGTCGAAGAAACACTCGACCGCCTCGCCGGCGTCCTTTTTCGTCATGCCTGTCGAATTTTGGATCCGCTCCACGATATCGGCTTTCGTCACATCCCCTCCCTTCACAATCGATTGATTCCACGCCTTGACCGGAGCACATCATAGGACGGGGCATAGAGACAATCAAGCATTTTCAGCGACTTCACTCGTCTACTGACCATTTTCGCGGTGACAAATAATAGTAGTCGGCTGAAGGAATGCCCCCAGTTCAAGTGCGGACCTCACCAAATGGCTCAGGACTATTGTGAACGGTTCCAAAAGTCAGGTAGTGTATGCCGATTGGGGAGATGCTGTCAGCATCTGCTCCCCGGCGCCCCTCACAGCCCTTTCAAGAGCTAGGTTTTAGTGTAATTTTTTCGTGTACAAATACTTGTACATTTTTCATCAGGAATTTATTCTTGCATTACAGCCTGTTAGGTCACAAATGCCAGGACATCGGTTACCCGAGCCTAACGCGAAAAAGTGCCAGGACATCGGTTACCCGGATACCTAGCGATGGGGAGAATACCGTGGAACGTCCCCTGCGGACGCCCTGTACTCAACGT
>Ga0209123_1002158_pt1 | contig 17405 bp, 13 predicted proteins | sample BarGraIncu00431A_FD_184500 | JGI IMG/M metagenome (GOLD analysis project Ga0209123, IMG submission 184500) | Arctic peat soil microbial communities from Barrow, Alaska, USA - Barrow Graham LP Incubations 004-31A (SPAdes) (version 2) | ecosystem: Environmental > Terrestrial > Soil > Wetlands >... | reverse complement strand
GCGACCCCCACGCCCATGCTGATCACTACATCGCGTCGCAGTTGCTGCGCTTTCGCAGTCAGAGATTCCAGTCGTTCTTTGCTGTACATATCTATCATTTCCTTTCATTGTGTTCGAAGTAGTCTTTTAAAAGCCGGAGCGCCGCGGGTGCATCCCGCTGCACATCCGTTGAATACGCCTCACAGCTGATTCGCCCGTCATATTCCACCTCCATTATCGTGTTGAAAAATGCACGGTAGAGCGTTTCCGATCCGTCACCTTCACGGGGAAAGACACGGTTTGTGGGATTAGCAAAATGAATATGTGCAAGATAGGCTTTGCCGTATTCTTTTATGTGCGACAGAGGCTCATTTTCTTCTTCCAAATGATAAAGATCAGCCAAAACCTTCACTCGTGTGCTTCCCACATCGCGGGCAAGCCATACGCCTTCTTCAAAGGTATTGATAATATTGCACTCAGCCTTGCGCAAAGGTTCAATGGCAATGGTGATGCCATATTGTGCTGCTGACACATCCACATATTTTAAAAGACGGACAATCTGCGCATAGGCTTCTGATTTGCTAAAGTTCTCCGGATACTTTTTTGCACCGCCGCTGCCAAAGACAATGGTTTTTGCACCCAGTCTTGCTGCGGTGACGATAGCTTGATCGACATAAGAAGATACCTTATTAAAATTAACGTCCGGTCCCGTCAGTCTCATGACAGGAGGGAAAAAATTATTGCAACTCCAACAGGGAAGGCCGCTTGTATGCAGGTCTTTCAAAAGGCGGTCAAAGCCGTCTTTTGACAAGCTCATGATTTCTGCGAGCGGCAGCTCCGCGTAATCATAGCCGAAGCTGCGGAATAGCTTGAGATGTTCCGATCCCGTACCACCCGGAATATTGGACAACATATTGAAACAGCACCCAAATTTCATATCATTACGATCCTTTTCAATACTAATTTGTTTTGAACAGATAATTGCCATATATTGCATATAGCAAAGATGCTGTCATCAATGAATTGTAACACGTAATACAAATGACGTCAATGATTATTTTGTAACAAAAAGTTGACAGAAATTGATAAGGTGTATATAATTAAATTGTAATAAAACAATACAAATAACAAAAGTTTTGAAAGGGTAAGCATGCCAGTACAATCGATTGATCGTCAGAATATATCCGAAATGGTTTTCGAACAGCTGATAGCGCTCATTTCCTCGGGTGAATGGAAACAAGGCGAGAAGATTCCCTCAGAAACAGAGCTAGCCGAAAACATGGGGGTTTCACGTGTCTCCATTCGGGCTGCGTTACAAAAGCTCTCAAGCCTTGGCCTTGTCGAGCGTAGGCAGGGGCATGGTACAACCGTTTGTGATCTGGCCAGCGGGCAACAGATTAACGGCTTGGTTCCCATGCTGGTACTTGCGCCACTTAACATACAATCCATGAATGAATATCGTTTGATTTTGGAATGCGGCGCGGCGGAACTGGCTGCTCTTCGCTGCGACGATAAGACCATTAAGCGGCTGGAAGACAACTTGGCTGAAATGGAACGCTTAAACGCTGATAATATGGACAGCGCAAGTGTTGACGTGGACTTCCACATTATTATTGCAGAAGCTACAAAAAATCCGTTGATTATAAAAACCCAGCAGATTATGAGAGACTCTTTTTTAGAGTGCATGCGTACATATAAACGTCTGACAGATGTCCGTGCCGGGTTCTACTATCATCGAAATCTCATCGAGGCACTTCGCAACAGGGATGCATTTGGCGCGAGAAAGGTTATGGAAGAGCACCTTAAGAAAAATCAAATTGACTTGGACCGGGCCATGCAGGAGAAGATTGAGACAACAAAAGAATAGATCTGATTTTTCTGTGAATATGAAAAATACCCTTACATCGTCGATGTAAGGGTATTTTTTTGACCGTGGGTAAGTCGCTCTGGGTTTTCTTCCGTTTTTAAAAGGGGTATTGACAACCCAATAGGTGTGCAGTAAAATAAATTTATTCGTAAAGGTAACACATACTAACGTAATACAAATACTACATGCTGTTTTGCCATATGAAAGCCATTTACGATCTGGGAGGGCTTTGGGCTGAAATTAGACAGAATATATCATACTGTATTAGGACATGCAAAATTAACAAATCTGGAGGTTGGATCAGAAATGAAAGCAATAGTGTTCCATGCGCCGAAGACGATAAGCATCGAAGACGTACCAATGCCGGAATATAAACAGGATGAAGCGCTGATCAAAGTATTGCAGGTTGGTATTTGCGGCGGCGATGTGCATTTCTATGACGGTTCGCAACCCTATGCAAACTATCCGCAGATTTACGGCCACGAACTGGTGGGGACGATAGAAGCGCTGCCTCGAGGTGCCGAGTGCGAATTTAAAGCAGGCGACCTTGTCGTCTCCGAAATATTAAGCCCTTGCGGCACATGCTATCCGTGCAGACATGGCAAACCGAACTGTTGTGCAAACCTAAAGGTGATTGGCGCGCATACACAAGGGGCCTTTGCCGAATATGCGGTATACCCCATCAAAAATCTCCATAAGGTTCCGGATACCGTCAGTATCGACTCGGCTGTTCTAGTGGAACCCTATACCATCGGCTATCATTGCGTGCAGCGTTCAGAGATAACCACTGGAGAAACAGCGTTAGTGATCGGCACAGGCGCAATCGGCCTTACGATTGTGGATATTCTTAAGACCAAAGGAGTGCGGGTGATAGCCGCCGACCTTTCTGATTACCGCTTGAATAAAGCTTTGGCAATGGGTGCGGATATTGTGATCAACTCCGGCCGTGAAGACCTGCTCACTCGTGTGATGGAATTGACTGATGGTGAAGGAGTGGGCGTTGTTTTTGAAGCGACGGGTGTGAGCGCCATCATGAGTCTGACGCAGGATTTGGTTGCGGCGGGCGGTATGATTACCATTGTGGGACTGACCACCAAGGACGTGTCGTTTCATGGATTGAACTTTACCAAACGTGAAATGACGATACATGGATCGCGCAATTCCGTGGGCGCGTTTGAACCGGTGCTCTCTCTCATGAGCGAGGGCAAGCTTCATGAAAGTGAACTGCTCACCAAGAAGATCGCTTTTGAAGATGCGGTTGAGGGTATTCGCTATGTTGCGGAGAACCTGGCCTCAGAAGGTAAAGCTGTTATTGTCGTGAACGTATAAAAAAGGAGATACAAAAAACATGATGAAACCATCGTTATTTGTGGCCACGCCGGAATTCCCGGCAGATTCCCAGTATGTCCACCTCTATAGAGATCGCACTGACATCAACATCAAGCGTGCTGCCGATCAGGGATTTGAAGCGGTTGAATTTATCATCAACGATCCCGACGTATGCGATGTGTCATTGCTCGAAAAGGCGATTGCCGATAACCACATAGAGCTTGCCTGCCTCAATACCGGTTATATTGCATCGGGATTGAAATACACGCTCATTTCGCAAGACAAAGTGATTATGGAAAAAGCAATGCAAAAACTTAAAAAATGCATTGATATCGCGGAAAGAATGCATTGCTTTGTTGGTATTGGATTGTTTCGGGGCGCGTGCATTCCAGACAAACCAATTCGCTATTCACGTGATTTGCTTGTGGATGTGCTGAAAGAAGCGACGGCTTACGCCAAAGCAAAGAAGGTTGATCTGTCCTTTGAAGCCACCAATCGCTTTGAGATCAACTTTATCAACACCACAGCTGAAGGCGTGGATATTGTTGAACGCGTGGGTGCGGATAATCTTGGTATGACATTGGATCTGTTCCACATCTATTTGGAAGACCGAAATATGTATGAGGCCATCACCATGGCCAAAGATCACATCAGGCATATGCATTTCAGTGACTCCGATCGGTGGCCCGCAGGTTTTTCACACGGGGAAATCAATTTTCCTGCGCTGATTCAGCTATTGCATGCGCTCGGTTACGATGGATATCTCTCTGAGGGCTTGGTTCGCGCTGATAACGCGGATGAATGTGCACGGGTTACAGTGGGTTATCTCAAAAAACTTATTCAAAAATACACGATTTAACGGTTGCGTGATGACGGGCTATGCTTGTTAAGCATAGCCCCGATACGCTGATTGTGAAAAAATAAACATATGACGTATGGTGCAGCATTGGCATAGGGAAACTTCCAAATACATCATATGTTTGATAAGTTTTAAAAGAAAAAGGAAGTATCTGCTTAAAATTGATACAGAAGATTTTTTTGGTAATAAAATGAAACGCGCAGTATCTATCGAATATAATCAACCTTTCTGTTGACATCGCGCTGAATATATGGTTGACTATTTTTATAGCAACCAATGTGAAATCATATAACGTATTAATTGGACAACCAATGACTTGGAAGCGAGATACATCATATGTTTGTGAACGAAATTCAAAAAAACAAATGGATAGGTGTTGAAGATACACAAGACATGCCGCGCAGATTATGTGCAGGCAAATTGGTTTTGGATTTTGTTTCGGGTCGCCTCACCAATATATCAATGGGTGGGAAAAACCTAATTGATGAAATTTATTTTGCCCTGAGGGACTACAATTGGGGCACAATTCCATACACGATAGAGAATCTTGTCGTGACGCAGCGTGAAAATGCATTTGTCATTTCATTTACAGCTGTGCACGATCAAGATAATATGCAGTTTTCGTGGGAAGCAAAGATTACTGGGACCAAAGATTCATTCATCACCTATGCATTTGAGGGTGTCGCAAAATCTGATTTCAAGAAAAATCGCATCGGTTTTTGTGTTTTGCATCCGGCGACATGTGGCGGAGTGAAGTGCGAAGTTGGGCATTATGATGCGCAAACCCAAAAAGGTGCTTTCCCTGTGGAGATATCGCCTTATCAGCCTTTCTTTGATATCAAATCCATCACGCACTTTCCGGCCAAAGGTGTTGCAGTGCGAGTCGATTTTGAGGGCGATGTGTATGAAATGGAAGACCAGAGAAACTGGACGGACGCGTCTTTTAAAACCTATTGCACGCCGCTTGCGCTTCCTTTCCCCGCACCGGTTATAAAGGGTGACAGGTTTCACCAATCTGTGACCATATCTCTGCAAACGGAGCCTGATGTGAAAGACATCACAACGTCTGAGAACGAAACTGTTGTTTCACTCAAGCAGGGAGATGGTCGCATAGGCAGCCGCTTTTATATGGGAAGCTGTATCACCCGCCCGCTTTCAGAGCTGCAAATGAAGCGTATTAAAGCGCTGGAACTGGCCCAGTTGCGCTATGAATATCATTTTGACAATATCTCAGAGGATACTGAAAAAATCTTCTTACAAGTTCATGCATTGGGAGTCAAGCTCCAACTAGCCGTATTCTTTACAGACAGATGGAAAAAAGAACTGAAGATGCTGCGTGCCATTGTGGGCGAGCATGAACAAGATTTGATGGGTCTCGCCGTTTTTCAGCAGGATGTGAAGGTCGTTTCACAAGAACTGTTGACGGCGGTTCATGAAGCGCTTGTCGATTGCACCATTTCTATCGGATCCGGTACGGACGCTTTCTTTACGCAGATCAATCGTGAACGCTTACCCGAGAACATTATGGATTTTGTGTCGTTTTCAAGTAATCCGCAGGTTCATGCGTTTGACAATGCTTCCATTATGTCCACGATAGAAGGACAGACCGCGACTATTTTCAGTTGTGCCAAGCTTTACTCCAATTTGCCAATATGGGTTTCTCCTGTTTCTTTAAAAATGCGATGGAATCCAGATGCAACGGGCAAGGAAATCATCAGGAAGGGTCAGGTGCCATGCGATGTTGATACCCGTCAGATGTCGTTGTTTGCCGCTTCGTGGTTCTTGCGTTCAGTGGCGGTGTCCGTTAATGGCGGAGTCGCAGGAGCAAACTATTTTGAACTGGTTGGCTGCAAGGGAATCATGGAAGAAGAAGTCCCCACTCGGGATTATCCGTTCCCTGCCATCCCAGATATGTTATTTCCGCTCTATTACGCTTTTTACGCACTGCGGGGTTTAAATTCTTTTGACATCACGGCCATGGTAACGGCCAATGTCACAGCCATTGTTCTTAGAAATGCGGATCAAACGCGGCTGATACTGGCCAATCCCAAAAGCAAAGCCGTCACATTGCGGCTCGTAGATGCATCATCTTCGATGCGCGGGGTCATGCTCGACGAGGACAGCGTTGCCAGACTGGCACAGAAAAAAGTGTTTTCAGCCGAAGATGATGACTTAAAAACCTACAATCTAAATGGAGAGATCCAATTGAATCGTTACTCCATTTTCATTGAGGAATTATAACTTTAACCAAAGGAGAGCATTGCGATGAAAAAGAAAGTGGTCTTGCTGGGTGCAGGCGGTAAAATGGGTTGCCGTGTGACGGCCAACATAAAAGATGAAAAAGACTATGAAATTTCTTACGTAGAGATCAGCGAAGCCGGGAGAAAGCGTTTGAAAGATACCTTCGATATCGATGGGACGGACAGTGATGAGCCGCTCAAAAAAGCAGATACCGTCATCTTTGCGGTTCCCGATATACTCATTCAAAAAGTCTCTAAAAGTGTGATCCCACTCATGAGGAGTGGTGCTACGGTCATTGGCCTGGATCCCGCCGCTCATTATGGTAAGGTCATGATGGTGCGTGATGATCTGAAATATTTCGTGGTACATCCTTGCCATCCGCCGCTTTTTGCCTTTGAGGAAAACCTGAGCCTTGCGGCGCAGAAGGACTGGTTCGGTGGTGTGGGTGTGGCCAAAATGGATTTGGTTTGTGCCATTCAGCAGGGCAGCGATGCCGATTATGAAGAGAACGTCGCTTTTGCATGCAAAATGTTTAAGCCCATTAATAAATCTTTCCGCGTAACCATTGACCAGATGATCATGCTTGAGCCCGCGCTTGTCGAATCGATTACGGCACCGCTTGTCAAGGGAATGCGTATGGCGGTGGAGGCCTGTGTGGAACAGGGTGTACCAAGGGACGCCGTCATGGCGTTTGTGTTAGGGCATTTAAAAGTCCAGTTTGGCGTGCTGTTTGATTTTGCAGGGTTCCCGTTCTCGGATGGTGCCAATCTTGCACTTGAAAACGCAATGGACGTGATATTCAAACCTGACTGGATTCAAAATATCATGAGTCGGCAAGCGGTTGATCAAAGCGTTTATGAAATTACACATGAAATCAACAAGTGAGAAGTATGAACAAAACAAAAATTGGGATTAGCTCTTACTCTTATTCCTTTGCAGTGGGATGTCTGGGCTTTGAGCCTGAAAACCCGCTGAGCGCTATCGATCTGGTTGATAAAGCGGTGGCACTGGAGGTTCCTGTTTTGCAGATAGCGGACAACTGCCCGCTGGACAAGCTATCTTCAGCGGAGCTTTCTCATCTGAATGCTTATGCTCAGCAGTATGCTGTTGAGCTGGAAATAGGGACACGGGGCATAGAAACCGACATCCTTAAGAGGTATATCGAGATTACCAAGTCTTTGAATGCCAAACTGCTAAGAGTGGTTATCGATACGGAGTGGCATAAGCCGGAGTTCGCGGAAATCATCGAGCTGCTCACAAAGGTATTGCCGTATCTTGCTGACAACGGCATTGTGCTTGGCATCGAGAACCACGATCGATTCAAAGCGAGGGTTTTTGCAGATATTATGGAGGCTATAAACAGCCCCCAAGTGGGAATCGTTCTAGACACAGTGAATTCCTTCGCCTGCGAAGAGAATTCACTGCAGGTCATGGATATTCTTGCAAAACACACGGTCAATTTCCATGTGAAAGATTTTAAGATTGAGCGTGTTAAAAACAACATGGGGTTGCTGGTGACGGGAACCCCTGCCGGCCAAGGGTTTCTCAATATTCCGGAGATGGAAAAACGGTTGCAATCACAGGCCCGCGGCGATTACAGCTCTATTTTGGAGTTATGGATGGCTCCGGAATCCGATATGGAAGAGACGCTTCAAAAAGAAGATCGCTGGGTGAAGCAGAGCATAGCTTATCTTAAGCAAATACTCAACTGATCCCTGATCGAAATAAAAAAGGAGGAAAAAAAATGGCTAAAAAACTGATTTCTCTGGTAATCACCCTTGTTATGGCGGTAAGCTTATTTGCAGGTTGCGGTAATGCTCCGAGTGAAGCATCGACATCAAGCACACCGCAGTCCACAACTAAAGCTGTTGTTGCGACTACCTCGGTAGAACCCTCGAAAGAGGCAGCGCCTTCTGAAGAAGCAACGGCTGCAGCGTACACGATCCCAACAGGGGATTGGGTAATCGGCCTGTCCAACTCCTATTATGGCAACACATGGCGCAAACAGATGGTGGATTCTTTCACCAAGGTTGCTGAGGAAGCCAAAGCGGCTGGTTACATCAAGGATTTTGTGATTCAGAACGGCGACGGCTCTGTCAACGCACAGATTGCTCAGATCAACAGCTTCATTTTAGAAGGCGTCGATGCGATCTGCATCAACGCGGCATCCGCGACAGCTCTCAACAGCGTTATCGACAAAGCGGTTGCGGCCGGCATTCCGGTTATCGCGTTTGACTCCACAGTTGACGATGAAAACGCATACTGCATGGACTTCGACTTTGGTAAATATTATTACCAGATGGGCGATTACATGGCCAAAGCCTGTGGCTACAAAGGCAATGTGGTTATCGTGCGCGGTGTTGTCGGATCCGCTCCCGAGCAGGTGATGGTTGATGCTTACTTGAAGGTTGTTGCAGAACATCCTGATATGAAGGTTATCGCGACAGTGCTTGGCAAAGCCGACGGCACTGTCGCTCAGGCAGAGTTCACAAAGATTCTTCCGAGTCTTGACAAGGTCGATATGATATTCAACCAGGGCGGCGACACCTCTGGTATCATCCAGGCGTTTGAACAGGCTGGTCTCGACGTTCCGCTGATGTCTGGTGACAACTCGGCTGAGTTCATCAACTGGTGGCTCAAGCAGGACAACTATGATACACTCAGCATGCGTGCGGCACCGGCTTGCGGTTCTGCGGCGTTATGGGCAGCAGTGAATATCCTCAATGGACAAGACGTACCCAAAAAGATGAACCTGGCCCTGTCCGTCATTACGCGTGACATGGCCGATCAGTTTGCTGGCATGGAAGCCGGTTCAATTGCAGGAGCTGATTGGACGAACAATCAGGTGATGGATCAGATCATTATCCCTTCCAGAACAAAATAACATGCCGGCCAGATGCTTAAACGAGTAGGCAGGGCATTCGCGATGACATCGGGAGGTGCGCTATGCGCACCTCCCTCTTTGGCAGAAATAATGGAAGGAAGTGTTGCAAATAGAAACCATAAATAACAGCCCGATAACGGATGATAAATTATTTCTCGAATTGTCGGATATCGTCAAGATTTACGGCACTACTATTGCCAATAACCATATCAGTCTGCAGATAAAAAAGGGTGAAGTTTTGGGCCTGGTCGGTGCCAACGGTGCCGGAAAAAGCACGCTGATGCGCGTTGTCTCCGGTGTCACTACACCCGATGAAGGCGTCATGTTTTTTGACGGCGAAGCCATTGACTGGAAATCATATTCTCCGACAACAGCCAGCAAAAGAGGCATTCGCGTCGCTTATCAGGAATTGTCGCTATGCGATAATCTCAAGGTTTATGAGAATTTTTCTGTCGAACTTAGCCATCTGTTCAGGGGATCGCTGCACTGGAGAAAACAAGCGGCAACGATGGCAAAAAAGCAACTGGACAAGGTTTTCCCAGACAACGGTATTGATGTCAAAAAAGAATTAGCAGATCTTTCGATTGCACAACAGCAGATGGTTGAAATTGCAAGGGCATTTTCCGACCCTGCTTTAAAACTTCTGGTTTTAGATGAACCAACATCTTCTCTGCCGGTGGCGCAGACAAGGCAATTGCATAGCTATATTGCCAAAAAGGCTGCAGAGGGTATAACATTCATATATATTACCCACAGACTGTTCGAAATCATGGAGATAACGGACAAGGTCTATGTCCTTCGCAATGGCAAAGTGGTCTCGGACTGCGAGACCAAAAAAACCTGTGAGGACACGCTCATAGAAAATATGAGCGGTGGTGTCAGTTCTCTGAAGGTGCAAGGAGAACAAACAGCGGGCAGAGCCCAGACAAAAACCAATGAAGACGTCTTTGTCATCTGCAATGATGCGGCAAGGGGCGCGCTCAAAGGTGTGAATTGTACGATGTATGGCGGCGAGGTCATAGGCATCGCAGGTCTTGAAGGCAATGGGCAAAAAGATTTGCTTCATGCCATTTTCGAGCTACCGATCAGTCTTCGTAAAAAGATTCAACGCAAGGGATCAATTGCCTATGTTACCGGTGACAGAAAAGCGGAAGGCAACTTCCCTCTATGGTCAATTGCAGACAACATTGCGATCACGTCGCTGATGCGCAAACCGCTGTTTGCCGTCAACTCTCCAAAGAAAGTTGTTGAACAATCCTCTGTTTGGTACAACAATCTGAAAATCAAGGGGGAAAGCCCGAAAGCGAATATGGTCAGCCTTAGCGGCGGCAATCAGCAAAAAGTGCTGATTGCGCGCGCGTTAATTGCGGATGTGGATATCATTATTCTGGACGACCCGACGCGCGGTGTTGACGTGGAAACCAAGAGGCAGCTCTATGAAGTGTTCCTTGAAGCCGCCGTTAATAACAAGCTGATCATCTGGTACAGCTCTGATGATTCGGAACTTGGCAGTTGCTCTCGCGTTTTTGTTATGCGCTATGGAACCATCGTGGAAACGCTTAAGCATGAGGATATCAGCAATGACAGCATCATTGAAGCATCCTTCAAGGCTGTGGATAATAAGAAAGAAAAACTTGAGAAATCAAAGCGCCCGATGAACCTGTCGATACTCATGCCAGTGCTTGCGATGCTTACTATCTATGTGACGTGTGGATTGATTCAGAAGAGTGCGTTCTCATTGTTTGGTGCCGAGCTGCTGATCAGTGGATCTCTGCCGCTGATACTGGCGGCTATCAGCCAGACATATATCATTGAATTCAGCCACATCAATCTGAGCATAGGCAATTTTATGGGACTTGTCAGTGTGCTTGCCGCGACGGTGCTGTATAAATCGCCCTTACTGGGTATCCTTCTCATTCTTGTCGCGTGGGTGGCATACGGACTCATGGGCCTATTGATTCGGCGTCTCAATATTCCTGCGGTAATCGTGACGCTCGGTTTTTCATTTGTATGGTATGGCGCCGCTATGATGCTGCAAAGCATTCCCGGTGGACATGCGCCGCAGCTTCTGATCGATATTTTCAACAATTCTGTTCTCGGCCTTCCGAATGTGTTGCTGATTCTTGTGTTGGTTACTGTGGCTGCACTGCTCATTTATCGTTCCAAATACGGTACTGTGCTGCGTGGCTTCGGCAATCGCGAGGAATCCATGATTCGAAGCGGCTGGGGTAAATACGCGGCTGTGTTCAATGTCTATATGATTTCGGGCCTCTTTGCGGTGCTTGGCGGGTTGTCATTTACGGCACTTACCTATTCTGCCGATGTAAGCTCTATGGACTCCTATACACTGCTTACAGTGGCTTCCGTGGTTCTAGGCGGCGGCGCGCTAAGCGGCGGCAGAGTCAACCTTGTGGGAACCGTCTTTGGCGCGATTACGCTGTCTCTTGTGACAATATTACTTGGGTTCTTACACGTCAGCTCCGATTTTACGGCAGCTGTCCAAGGGTTGTTGCTGATTATGATTCTATCACTAAGGCTTCTTAGGAAAGGAGCAAAACACTGATGAAGATTAATACTTTTACAAAAAACCATCAATGGACGTGGGCGGCGATTGGATCGATCTTGATGTTTATCGCAGTCTCATTGATTTCGGGCAAGCTTTCTTACTCCAACTTTGCTGCAAATTTCACGATCGCCAGCTATTTAACGATTTGTGCGCTGGGACAGATGATCGTTATGACGACAGGACGTGGTGCTTTTGACCTTTCAATTCCGAACATGATCACGTTGTCTGCCTTCTTGACCATGGGATTGACAAACGGCGACGATCGAAACTTCTTCCCGGTGCTATTGCTTGTGATTGCGGTTGGTGCATTTGTCGGATTCATCAACAGTCTTTTGGTAATTCGTATGCGAATCACCTCGTTGATTGCGACGCTTGCCGTGGGATACATCCTTTCCACAGCAACATCCATCTATAACCGCACATTCAATTCCCTTAAGGTCAGCGATATCATGAATACCCTGACGAGAACAAAGATTGTTGGTATACCTATCGTAAGTTACATCGTCCTGCTGATTGTTATTGGTATTGCGTTTATGTTTCGTTCGATCACCTTTGGCCGTGCATTGCAGGCGCTTGGCCAAAACAAACGTGCGGCGCAGTTGGCCGGAATCAAGGTAAACCTTGTCGAAACGCTTGCTTATGTGATAAGCGCGGTTCTTGCGGCACTTTGCGGATTCTTCCTTTCCGGAAGCGTGGGTGGAGCCTTCCTCGGGATGGGTGACAATTATCTATTAGATACGGTGGGCTGTGTGGTTATCGGCGGTACGCTTGCGTCAGGTGGACGTGCGGTCCCTTTGGGCACATTGTTCGGCGCGCTGTTCTTATGCTTTGTTGTGACAGCAATGCAAGTCGCAAATTTCTCCATCGGTGTGCAAAACATCATCAAAGGAGTCATCATTATCTTCGTTCTGGTGCTCAGCGCAAACCGTGGTCAATCCGATTAATTTGTTGTCTCAAGAGAAGGCTGATTGAAAAAGGACTGAGAACCTCCTATAATAAGGATAGGGTTCACTGGAAGACACGGCAAATATGGAAAAACGTATATAGACGGTACAGGCACTTAGACATGGCTCTATGTGCTTTTACCGTCTATTCAAAAGAAAAATTTGCATAACAAAATATAATTGAAAAAGAGGATGTCTGATGGAACGGAATATAGAGCTGGTTGAAGATAAAAAATCATCAACCGCTGTCGAGCAGATTATCAAAGCCATAAAAAACATGATTATCGAGCAGGGATTGCACATCGGCGACAAAATTCCAAACGAGTTTGATTTAAGTACCATGTTTGGTAAGAGCCGCGGGGTTGTTCGTGAGGCCGTCAAAATATTGGATGCGTACGGTGTGCTGGAAGTGCGCCGAGGGGATGGCACGTATGTACGCGGATCGGCGAGCAACGGCTTGTTTGATGCACAATTTTTTCGCATAATCGCCATGGGGACAAGACTGCCGGACCTGATTCAATTAAGACATATCCTCGAAACGGGTATCATTCACGCCGCGATTGATCAGATTACTGATCAAAATGTGCAGGAATTGCGCGAAACGGAGAAAAGGCTTCAAAAAGCGGTGGATGAAAAGGCATCCATTGAGCAGATCGTGGCTGCGGATTTGTGTTTTCATACGTTTTTGGTGGAGATAACGGGCAACGAAGTACTCAAAAACGTTTATGTCAATATGCTTGATATTTTCACCCCTTTTATAAAGCACTCCTACGTTCAGCAGCATGCCACATCAGATTTTTCGGTGCTCAGGCATCATGATTTAATTATCCGCGCCGTGGCCGAACGAGACTACGATTTGGCACAGTACGCCATTCGCAATTCGTTGAAGGATTGGGAAGAGCTGAATATCAAATATAAAATGAAGGATACCGAATAATTTTATTTTTCCAATTTGAGAGATAGTCGAAAAAATGCGCGCCTATTGTTAATGCTCAAAAAGTTTCTTGAGCGATATCCGAAATCCTATCAAATATCATAAAAAATAAGTGGTGTTTTTCTAGCAGATGGCATAGATCAGTGAAGAATTTGAGCAGCAACACGTCGATATTCTTGAAGCGATAACAGGAAAAAATCAAACGATCATTGATCAAAAGAATTATTAATAAGAGTACGAAGGCACTCAGAGACAAAAATGTCGCCAGGTATTAGCAAAGTCTGGATCAGGGCATATCGATTATCCGTGTTGATTTTGCGGGAATGAGAAGAGTCCATGAACATGCGCCAAAAGATCAGTACTGTGCCGACCAAGATGTGTTCATCATCGGAAATTTGTGTAATCTTAAGGCGTTGGTGGGTTCAAAACCTTATGCTTGTTTTACGGCCTATACATATCCGCTACGGTGGACTGGTATGACCGGCTTGCCTTGCAGGGTGATTGCTTCTCTGTAATGGGTACAGAGGGAGAAAGAGAACAATTTAAAGGGGTTCGTGTAAACTCAAAGGTAATACATGCTATAAATAATTTGTGGAGGATAATGATGATACTGCGAAACGACGCTGATCAGATCATGACAGCCGCCATCCGGTCTGCTCTGCCCGATGCGGCAGTGGAACGGGCACTTGAGAATAGAAGGTTTCCCGGCAGGGTGTTTCTTGTATCAGCCGGAAAAGCCGCTTGGCAGATGGCAAAGACAGCGGCAGATTATCTGGGAGATACGGTTACACAGGGCGTGGTTATCACTAAATACGCGCATTCGAATGGAGAGATTGCCCGCACCCAGGTATTTGAGGCGGGACATCCAGTGCCTGACGTTAATTCGTTTTTGGCAACCGAAAAAGCGCTGAAGCTGACGGAAACATTGCGTTCGGATGATACGGTGCTGTTTCTACTATCGGGTGGAGGGTCTGCGCTGTTTGAAAAGCCGTTGGTGCCTCAGGCGGAATTACAGGACATCACCAAGCAGTTGCTTGCCTGTGGTGCGGATATCGTGGAAATGAATATTGTTCGTAAGCGGCTTTCCGCCGTGAAAGGGGGGCGATTTGCACTGCATTGCCTGCCCGCAAAGGTATTTTCGATCGTGTTATCGGACATCATTGGTGATCCGCTGGATATGATTGCGTCCGGCCCAGCTTACTCCGACGCATCAAGCTGCGAGCAAGCGCTGGAGATCGCCCATAGATATGGTCTGCGTCTTTCTGAGCAGGCGCTGAATTGCCTGAAAACCGAAACACCCAAGATACTGGAGAATGTGGAGACGCTTGTCACTGGGAGCGTCAAACAGCTGTGCGAATCGGCTGAGTCGACATGCATCCAGCTTGGATACCGTCCGATGGTGCTGACGGACAGCCTTTGCTGCACCGCAAGGGATGCGGGCAGCTTTCTTGCATCCATCGCACGGCATTATGCGAACACAGAGACGTCGCTTGCGTTTATCGCAGGCGGTGAAACGGTTGTACAGCTGAAGGGGAAAGGCAAAGGCGGCCGGAATCAAGAGCTTGCCCTCTCGGCAGCCGTGGGCATTCACGGTCTTCGTAACACTGCGGTTTTTTCTGTGGGGTCCGACGGCACTGATGGCCCGACCGATGCGGCGGGCGGTTATGTGGACGGTAATGTCGCGCATGCGTTGTCACAGGTGGGAATATCCATTTTTGATGAGCTTGAAAACAATAACGCGTATGTTGCACTGGAAAAGTGCGGCGGGCTCATTAAAACCGGTGCAACCGGCACCAACGTGAATGATCTATCGGTACTGTTGATTAAAAGATGAGACTTAACCATAAAGCAACAAATGCCCCTACTTTTGCAGGGGCATTTGTTGCATAAGAAGGGCTTGTGATAAAAAGAATATGGATCTGAGAAGATCAGTGCTTTTTAATCTCCATTTTCCCTATGTCTTCGTAATAGTTTGCGATGGCACTGTGATCGCATTGACCGCAGTCGTTGGCATGCAGGTATTGAAGCATCTCCATCACAGCAGCGGTTAAGGGCAATGGGGAACCGACACTATGCCCTGTTTCCAATGCATTATTTAAATCTTTAATATGCAGATCGACCTTGAATCCGGGCTTGAAGTTGCGAGCCAGCATCATAGGCGCTTTTGCATTCATGACGGCGGAACCGGCAAGGCCGCCTTTGATTGCGTTGAAAACCAGTTCAGGGTCCACACCGGCCTTGGTTGCCAGAAGAAAGGCTTCTGAGACCGCAGCGATGTTGACAGCCACGATGATCTGGTTGGCCAGCTTGGTTGTGTTGCCTGCGCCAATGCTGCCGCAATAAACGGCGCTGCCGCCCATTGCCATAAGGATATCATAGACCCGATCGAAGATTTCCTTTTTGCCTCCGACCATGATGGAAAGTGTACCGTCAATTGCTTTGGGCTCTCCGCCGGAAACAGGGGCGTCCACCATCTCCACACCCTTCTCAGCACAGGCTTTAAAAACCTCCTGAGAGGCGAGCGGTGAGATGGAACTCATATCGATGAGAATCGTTCCCGGCTTCGCGCCCTCAAGAACACCGTTTTCGCCAAGAACAGCCGCCTTAACATGGGGAGAATTTGGGACGATGGTGATGACGATCTCGCATTGCGCGGCCACGTCTTTGGCAGAACTTGCGGCTATAGCACCGGCTGAGGTCAGCGCGCTTATATTTTTAGCGATAACGTCGTAAACGGCGAGTTCATAGCCCTTTTTTAACAGGTTTTCGGCCATGGGCTTGCCCATGATTCCGAGTCCGATAAAACCAATTTTCATTTTTTTACCTCCAATATTGCTTTCATTTTGAAAGATTGTACATGCTTTCAATCGCTGTTTGAATGCTTTGAGTCGTCAAACCAAGATAATTCAAAATATCATCATAGGAGTGGGCACTGCATCCAAACTGGTCTTTGATTCCCACATGCTCCATGGGTTTGCCGAGATGGCGAACAGCACGTCCAATGGCTGCTCCCAGGCCGCCGATTACGCTGTGCTCTTCGGCAGTCACAATGGCCTTGCAACTACCCACGAGGTCGGTAATCAGTTGATCACTCAGAGGCTTAATGGTGCTGACATTGATCACTTTGACAGAAATGTTGTGTTCAACAAGACGGGAAGCTTCCAATGCTTTGACGCACATGTAGCCCGTTGCAAAAACAACAATGTCGCTGCCTTCACGAAGCACAGAGGGAACACCGATCTCAAACGATGCCTCTTCAGATGTCACGTTGTCGTAGTTGTTGCGGTTGATACGGATATAGCAGGGACCATCGTGCGCCGCCATGGCGCGGACAGCCTTGACTGTTTCGTTCGCATCGACGGGGCTTAAGACCGTCATGTTTGGTATTGCGCTCATGATGGCGAGATCTTCCACAGCTTGATGCGTAGCGCCATCTCCAAAATCGGAGCAGCCGGCGGAAGAACCGCAGATTTTGACGTTTAAACGGCCGATAGCGACCGTTTGGCGAATTTGGTCATAGGCGCGGCCTGCGGAAAACACTGCGAAGGAGTTTGTAAAAGCGATTTTTCCCGACAATGCGAGGCCCGCCGCCACCGAGGTCATGTTGGCCTCGGCAATGCCCATTTCAAAATAGCGTTCGGGATAGGCGGCTTGAAACATAAAAGACATTGTGGATTTCCCAAGATCGGCTTCCAGCACAACGATGTTGGGGTTTTCTTCTCCCAAAGCCACCAGTGTTGAGCCGTATGCGATTCTTTGATTATTGTGACTCATTGTTTTCTCCTTTCGGTAATCAGGCCAG
>Ga0209123_1002156_pt1 | contig 17410 bp, 12 predicted proteins | sample BarGraIncu00431A_FD_184500 | JGI IMG/M metagenome (GOLD analysis project Ga0209123, IMG submission 184500) | Arctic peat soil microbial communities from Barrow, Alaska, USA - Barrow Graham LP Incubations 004-31A (SPAdes) (version 2) | ecosystem: Environmental > Terrestrial > Soil > Wetlands >... | reverse complement strand
GTTATTTTTGCAAAACATAGTAATCCTCCTCAAAGTGGTCATTTTGGTGTTATTATATCATAATCGCTACGTTTGGAAGTAATTACAAGCTTTTTGTGAGATAATCATAATATAATTATAAAAATATATATTTAAAATAGGAGAAGGTTATGGAACTAGAAGAATTTATTGAATTGCTAAAGAAATATAAATTAAATAAGGACAAAGAAGTTATTATGTTTTGTGGTGCAGGAGTATCAAAGAAAGCTGGTATTCCAAGTGGTCCCGAATTTGATAAGTTTTTTGAAGAAGAAAAATTAAACAAAGAGGAATTTGAGAAAAATAGTAATATATTAATGATTTTTTGGAGAAGCTTATTGTCAAAATTTAATTATACTGATAATCACACAAAGATTATAAGAATTGCTGATAGAGATTACATAAATAAAATAATTACTGCAAATTATGATATGTTGTTTGAACAATGTATAGAAAAGGAATTTCCTTATTGGATAAAGAAGAAAATGATAAGACAAAGATGTATAAAAAAATATTTTTCTTATAAAAAGAAGATACTTTTAAAGATACACGGTGATATAAATCAAGATAAAGCGACAAATATTAACCTAGGTTTATCCTGTGGGTCTAAAATTGAAGATTGTGAAGAGGCGTGGAATGAGATTTTTTCAGGAGAAGAAAGTAAAATACTTTGGGTTGTGGGGTACAGAGGTAAAGATACAGATTTTGGTTTTAAGTTGATTAAAAGTGCAGTTGAAAGTAAAAAAATAGAAAAGGTATATTGGATGCATAGAGGGAGAATAGAAACTAATACGCATATTGATGGTATAGTAAAAAATATCGGAGAAAATAATATTGTACTAATTAAAATTCCAGATATAAATCAAGCATTAAAACAGATAAATAAGGTACTATTTAATGAGGGGGAAACTGATAAAAATTCGGAATGCAAGGAATCTATTGATGTAAAAAGCATCAGAAGGTCATATGAAATCGCAAATAAAACCATTAGATTGTTAGAAAAGATTGATGATCATAATATCATAGAGGAAATGCATAAGGCTCAGGATGAATTCAATAGCTTGCTCACATGTGGGAAGAAAATCAATGTAAGTGATACAAAATTATATATATTAAGACGGTACAATTCCTATACACCTATTCTTCCGAGAAATAACGAAAATAGCAAAGGTGGGGGATATTTTTTAATTCATAATGGTAGAGGAATAGTAATTGATCCGGGATATGATTTTTTAGAAAATTTTTTCAAAAATGGGTATGATAAAAAAAACAATGATTTCTTTAGATTGAATCATATAAATGCTATTGTAATTACACATGCACATAACGATCATTATGGTGATTTTGATTCAATACAAAATATGGTATATCAATATAATAAAAGAATAAAGTTAAATAAAAAGTTAAGTAAAGTACTTAAGTGTGTGCTTGAGATTAATGAGGAGTCAAATATTGAACAAAAATCTTCTTTAATAGATGATCTTACAAATGAAATCAAGGTAATTACGGAAGATGATCCAAACCACAAGGAGGCTCAAGAAGCTTTAGTATTATTAAAATATTATAATAATAAAAATGAATCTGAAATTGGTATTGAAAACAAGATAGAAAGTATAGCTGGTTATATACAAGAATTTGAGAACCAAGTAAAGATTGAAATAGATTTATTTGTAAGTAGAAGTGCGTATAAAGCAATTGATGGATTAATTCCCTCAAATGCTAATTCTTTTAAAAGTATCAATATTTTAAACCCTGGGGATGAAAAAGAATGGAATGGTATGAAAATTAAAGCTATTAAAGTAAAGCATCAGGACTTATATGGTAAAGATGGTGCTATAGGCTTAAGTTTTCAACTCAAACTAAGGTCAGGAAAAGATTTTAATATAGGATTCACATCAGATACTGGGTATTTTACAGGATTAGAAGATAATTTTTTAGATTGTGATGTTCTAGTGCCGCACATTGGTTCGATTAAACCTAAGGAACTTACTATATATGAGAAAAATAATATAACTTCAACAGGAAATGCTAATTGCAAAAGTATAGAACTAAATGAAGAATTAAATAAAAGGTATCTTATTCCTAAGGTTAATGAAGGTGATGTTGAAACGGCATTCTATGGAAACCATTTAGGAATATTGGGGCTAACTACATTATTAGCAGCAACAGCGTCACAGAATGGAAAGCTAAAGTTAGTAGTTATATCTGAATATGGTGAAGAAATGAATTGTTTTAGAACAGATATCACAAAAATATTAAGTGAATTATTTATAGAATCCAAAGGTCTTAAAATTTTAACGGGGGATATAGGATTGGAAATTGACTTTAATAAGGTTAGTGATGGAACTTTTGCGGTGAAAGAAATTGTAAAAACAAGTAAATCTATCGAATATGAATATGAAAATTAATATTGAGGTGAAAAGCTTGAGTGAAGAAAAAGTTATATATAGCCACGATCCAAGAGAATATATTAGAATGTTAAAACAAATTTTAATTTCAGATTCCAAAAAAATTGGATTTCTATGTGGCGCAGGAACATCTGTTGCAATAAATAAACCTGGCAAGGAATTTATTTTAGCGATGCAGGAAATGACAGTTAGAGTTATTGAAGATATAAAGAAAGAACGAAAATTTGTAAAAGCAATAGAAGATATACAAAAGGAGTTAGAAGAAAAAAAAGAAAAATTTCAATTAGAAAATATTCTTTCTGCAATAACACAAAAGGCATCAATAATAGGAGCCGGAAAGCTGTCAGGTTTATATGGCAGCGGTTTTGAAAAATTGAAAAACAATGTTGAAAATCAAATTAAAAGCAGTGTGTCGGTTCACAATAACGAAAATCTAAAAATAAGAGATACACCACACTATGACTTTGCAAGATGGATAGTACAAGCATCAAGAAAATATCCGATAGAAATATTTACTACCAATTATGATTATCTTTTTGAAATGGCATTAGAAGAACATAAAGCACCTTATTTTGATGGGTTTGTAGGCGGGTACACTCCGTTTTTTTATGCTGATGCTATAGAGCAGGATGACAAATCTGTTCCTGATTGGACACGTTTATGGAAATTACATGGTTCTTTAGGGTGGAAGTATGATGCTGAAAATAAAATGGTAGTTAAAGGAAACAAGAACATAGGAGAATGCGGAAAAGATGGCGACATAATGATATACCCATCAACTTTAAAGTATATAAACTCTAAAAAACAACCTTATGCTAGTTTAATAGATAGGTTAAAAGACTTTGTTAAACAAGAGGATTCAGTACTTTTTATATTGGGTTATTCATTTGGAGACCAACATATAAATGAGACAATAATGAGTGCTTTAAATAAATCAAGAAGCTCACATGTATATGCATTTAAGAGAAGTGACTTAAAAGAGGATGATGAAGTAGCTCAACTCGCAATGAATCAAAAAAAAATATCTGTATATGGAAGACGGCATGCTGTCATTGGCGGAGTATATGGAAAATGGAAATTAAAGGATGAACCCCAAAGTAAAGATGCTATAGATTTAGATAGATATTTTGATGAAGATGCAGCAATTTCCATTGAAGAGTGGGGTGGGCAAGGCGATTTTATTTTGGGTGCTTTCGAAAAGTATGTTAAATTTTTAAATGTTCTTAGTTGGAATAATTCATATAAGACTGAAAAGAGTGATGATGATGGGAATAGATAGCCAAACTTATATAGGGAAGATAAAGAATGTATCAGGAAATAAAATATCTGTAAGATTAGATGAAAGAATAAAATCAATGATGCCTATTATTGATGGGACAGTATATAGGGTAGGTCAAATAGGATCATTTATTAAAATACCATTAGGATATACACATGTATTTGCAATAGTTACACAAATAGGTGCAGATGCGATACCAGAATCTTTAAGATTGAACTATGAACAAATAGAAAAAGAAATGAATTATGGTACTCGATGGTTATCAGCTGTGTTAGTAGGGGAAAGAGTAGGTATAAATTTTGAACGAGGGGTATTACAAATTCCTTCATCAGATGATGATGTGCATTTAGTTACAAAAGAAGATCTTTCAATGATTTATGGAAGTGAGGATGGTAGTAGATCCATTACTATAGGTCATATAAGCAATTCTGAAAGTTTACCTGCTTACGTTGATATTGATAAGTTAGTATCACGACATTGTGCTGTTTTAGGAGCTACTGGAAGTGGAAAATCCAATGCAGTATCTGTAATACTTAAAGAAATTGCTCTAGGAGATTTTAAAAGTGCTAGGATATTATTGATAGATCCTCATGGCGAATATAATAATATTTTAAACAAGTATAGCAAGGTATTTAGAGTTAATGCAAAAGAATCTGTTGAAAAGGAATTAAATATTCCGTATTGGGCATTGCCTTTTAATGAGCTAATGAAGATATTTCCAGGAGAGTTAAATGATAAAAAAGAGGATTATTTCAGACAAGAAATATTGAAAAGAAAGATTATTGCAGCTAAACATTTAATAAATGAATTAAGCGAAGAAACTATTACATCTGATAGTCCAATTCCATTTAGTATTAAGCAATTATGGTTTGATTTAGATGATTTCGAGAAGCAAACACATGAAAAAAGCAGACAACCTAATACAAAAATGACCTTAATTAAAGAAGGTAATGCAGAAAATTTAGTGTCTAATGAGTACCCTCCGGCAGCTGCTGGTGGTGGAACACCATTTATGAATTTTCAAGCTCAGGGAATTCAAGGCTTCTTAGATGGTATGAGAAATAGATTGATTGATCAAAGATATAGATTTCTATTCAATCCAGGAGAGTGGACACCGGAAACTAGTTTGGAAGGGAAGATAAATAAAGATTTAGATAAGTTAATTCAAGGTTGGATTGGCCATGATAAACCTATAACTATTCTTGATTTATCTGGTATACCATCAGAAATGATGATGTCTATAGCAGGGACATTGATAAAAATTGTATATGATTGCTTATTTTGGGGTCAAAATTTACAAGTAGGAGGTAGGCAGCAACCATTATTATTTGTATTAGAAGAAGCTCATAATTATCTTAAGTCTGGAGAAGATTCTGTTGCATCAAGAACTGTTCAATCCATTGCTAAGGAGGGGAGAAAGTATGGAGCAGGATTGCTTTTAGCTACTCAAAGAGCTTCAGAATTAGACGAAACTGTATTAAGTCAATGCGGGACAGTTATAGCACTTAGAATGACGAATAATGGCGATAAGTCTAAAGTGGCGGGTGCAATACAACAGGATTTAGATAATATGATAAGTTTATTACCAAGCTTAAGAACTGGAGAAGCTATTATTAGCGGGGAAGCAGTAAAAATCCCATGTAGAATTAAATTTAATAAGATTTCAGATGCACCAAAGAGCAGTGATCCTAAAGTATCAGTAGAGTGGAAAAAAGAAAAACCCTCAAATGAAGGTTATTCAAAAGTAATTAGTTTATGGAGAAGTGGAAGATTAATTGAAATTGAAAAAGAAACAAATAAGGAGGAATAAATTATGCATAATAATATTGAAATGATACAAGTGGCATCTTCAAATATTGAAAGTATCGGTTATGATGAGACAGAAGAAATTATAAAGGTGAAATTTTTAAATGGTAATGAATATATATATATGAATGTGAGTAATCCAACAGTATTTGAAGAACTAGTGAGTGCGGTATCAGTTGGGGCTTATTTTAATAGAAACATAAAAGGTGTTTATCCTTATGAAAAAATATAGAAATATAGAAATATGGGTATATTAAAATAAATAAAAATATTTATAATGTAGCTTTAATGATATTAGATGCGAAAAGTAAATATAATTATTAAAAAAAGAGCTGATTTTTTAAAACCCTAGCTATTTTATTTTACGAAATTTAAAGGGTCAATAAGCAATTGGACTGAGAACTCATGTATATTGCGGATAAAGAACGTATAGTACAATCATATAGTAGTTCTAAATTTTAACTTATAATATAAATGGATATGATATAACTATTGAAGATTAATAAGTATAAACATGTCCTTTATTAATATTAATTGGGTGTTTTTGCCTATCCCCCCCCGAAAAGGGGGAATAAGCAAATTATACGAGGGATTTTTTAAATACTCTTAAATTCATTCGTATTCTTTAACTCTTCTATAAAAAGTATTATTTTTCATATTAACAATGCTCCATAGCTTTTACAGCAGTTATTTTTCCTTGCCTCCAATCATCATGTACAGTCTTAAAATTTTCATTAGGTATTATCTTTTTTCTTCCAAACCTTATTCCATTCCGAAGGGCAATTTTTATACCTTCTTTTGTCTTTCATTTATCCGTTTACGTTCATCAAAATTAAAGCAATCATACTAAATTTCTACTTGAACCAGGTGTAGTAGTAAGGTAAGTCCCTTTGTAGAATTAATTAAATTTTACAAAGGGACTTGCCTGTATTTTTTATATATTATTTTTCTGTAGCTATCAGTTTTGATACTTTGTTTTTGGTAATAGTTTTGGAACTGGAAATCACGTATAAAGTGACTATTTCTAAGGCTTATATTTAAGTACCGAAAACGAGATTTATGGAACTATATTCCTTAACGGGGGTTTTGTCGGTTTTGTTGGATCCACCTCTTTATAAAATAAAAAATATTTAATAGAGGAAATTATACATTTATGCAGAATATATTCATTTGTAAACATTTTTACAAACATATGGACATTTTTACAAATATATGAACAGATTATCAACAATTTGTTCATAATTTAAAAGGAGGTAACCACTAGCAATGGTCGTTTGAATAATTAATTAATCATTATAATTAAAAATATTAAAATATGGGGGAGATATAATGTTAAAAAAATCAAAATTAATTTTATTAGGGATTATTTGTGCAACATTGATACCTGTTGGAGTTACAGCAGGTATACAAAATACTGATAAAACAGTAGAAAAATCAATTTTAGATAAATATGTTAATAAAAATGAAATGCAGGTTAAATTGACTTTAAAACAATTAAGTAAGAATCAACTTATAGATGAAATTAATTTTATTTCAACTTCAACAGGATATGATGGACTTCAAAATCATGCAACAGAGCTATTCTCTAGAAAAAATGAATTTGAAAATCAAGAAGTAATCAAAAACATAGAAAATAATACAAATTCTGAAATGACCCAAGAAGTAATGGTTGATTTATATACTGCAAAAAATGAAGATAAACCTAGTAAAGATGAACTTAAAAATTTACTAAAAGGAAATCTTCGAAAACAAGCTAAAGCTAAAATAGTTGCTAGTGCAATATTTACTGGATCAGATGTAGACTTATTAAAAGGTTTAATTGAACAAGATGATGATCAATTAACTTTTCAAAGTTTAAAGGCATTAAGCAAAGTTAATTCAAAAGAATCTTATGTAACTTCACAAAACATCCTTTCAAATTATAAATTTCAGTCAACGCCAAAAGTATCAGCAGCACAAAAGGCAACGCTTCGGTATCTAAAAGACAATAAGATACCAAACAAAGACAAATTAGCGAATAAAGATAAATTTGTGGATTTATGTTCGCAAATTATAGATACCACGCAGGATTCAAGTTTAAAAGATTCTTCTATTTTTGCTCTAGCAAATTTAAATGATAAAGAATCAATAATTAAAATCATACAAAATAATTCTATTGATAGAGAATTAAAAGGATTATTCAACAAAATTTCTTTATATTAAAAGAAATTTTGTTGAATAATCCTTCAGAAGCAGATATTAAAGCTGTAATTTCAGCTATGGAGATTCTTCCCATTCTAGATTTAATAGAGCCACTTAAAAATGTAAAGGCCAATATTAATAATAAAATTCTAGAAAAAAGATGTGATGATGTACTTGTTAGTATGAAGTTAAACGGACGTAAAGGAAATGTACAATGGTTAGATTAAAATAATGGAGGTGGATAATTTTGAAAAAAAATAAATTTATTTTTGCAACCACATTAATGGTATCATTTCTAATTTCTATGTTGCTTACTAATGTAAATGCTTCTACAGGACTGGAAGGATTTGCAGTATATAGAGACGGAGTTGGAAAGGCTGATATTAATTTGACATGGCATGCAGCAATTATGGATGAAGCAACTAGTTTAACAACGAATAGACCAATAGTTCATGCAATGGGATATGGCAAAAATGTTGACTACGGTACTTGGGCTGAGTTTATGGGTACGGGGAAATTCATGGGTGTATACAGACCTAAACCAGACCCTGCCCCACATGATAGAGATATATTTAAGGGACTGGGAAGAGAACTAAAAGGTGAAGATATACCATATACTTTATATGACCAAATATATTATAACACATCAACTGCTGGCACTTGGGTCGCCCCTTCCGAAATAACCATGATGAGATGTGATGGAGTTATAGAATGGATTTATGAATGGTGTGGATTTAGGGTTTATGGTAGTGACGCTTTATGGGATATTGCTAAAAATAGTTGGTTTATACGTGATCACCATAGTGGTATTATGGTAACTCCTAAATCACAACCAGATTACTTAGTTCTGTTTCAACATAGCGTTCCAAAGTAAGATATATGGATAAATATCCTTTGTACAATTAAAATAATTAAATGGTTTATTTGCCAAAGGAGTAGACGTTATATTGAACACAACAAAAGAACTAGTGCATAGGAAGTATACTAAAACAGTGCACTGATAAAGAGTTTTACGAAGTAAATGTAATAAGCATAGGTACAAGAAGATTTCATTACACACAAATATAATTCGAATAACAGGCCCTAAAGGAGGTTCAAATGGAACTTAATAAAGTAAAAGTAGTCGCACTATCTATTATAGTAACTATAATATGCATTGCTCTAACCATAACATCATTTATAATGGATGGACCAGCTACAGTATACTATGTAGTTATTAATTTAGTATATTTAATAGTATGGATTTTTACCACAATTTTCGCCATACGCACTAATAGTAAAAAAATCAAAATATACTCTATCGTATTTTGGTCACTTACTCTACTATGTTTTATAGTAAACGCATATGTAAACATAACAAAAAACTCTGCAGACTGGATAATACCCTTAGTAATCGTATTTATGACTCAGTGGCAAGGGGTAGGGTTCTTCGTTCATAATTATGTGCACCAAGACATTATAGTATCACTTATATCTCTAACAATGCTAACAATTAGTACTATATCATTAATTAAAAACAGACACTCTAAATTATCTTAGCCCTCGGCATATTAAAAGCTAGTTACTACACAACCCCCTTCCTCCCAAATAATCAGTTTTTAGGTATTACCTGACTAGTAATTTGCTTATTCCCCCTTTTCGGGGGGGTAGGCAAAAACACCCAATATAAATTTTTATTTCAAATTATCTAACAAATATTTTTAAATAAATATATTTAGCTTCCTAATTATTGATATACTGAGTGCACCTATGATAGGAAGCTGAAAATATGGTCTTAATAATTCTAACATAATTTCTTACAAAAACTGTAAAGCGGCGATAAAGGCTTATACTAAAGGTCAGGAGGTTTTAATCTATAAATGATTAAAAATTCCTGACTTTTTATTTTATGGGTAATGATAGGCTTACTGAGTTCATTCCTAAGTAGTTTACTCCAATATACTACAATGATAGTATTTCTTCATAATAAATATCTATATAATTACTTGACATTGTACTGACCAAAATATAAAATTCTATATAAGAACTTATATTCGACATAAAAATACAAAAAAAACTTATTTCTTGTATTTTATCGTTTTATGTAAATACAAATAATAAGATATAAGCATTTTTATTTAATGAAAGAATAAGTTATACCGTAGTTTAAGATTATTTTAGATTATAAGGATACTATGGATAATATATAATTATGTTTGAGGTAAAAACGTGGTTGAAAAAGCAATTTTGAAAGAGTGGTTGCATTATAAACACAAAGTTCTATAGTTTATAATATTCCATATGAAATGCGGTGCAAATGGAATTCCTAAATAAATTGCAAAGGGCATAGTGTGTATAAAACATATAATTAATGTAGATAATTGTATAATAAATTGTAAACTTAAGGCGATTGTAATGTTTGTGGTTATGCGGAAAAATATATTATGGAAATAATAAGTAAATAACCAAATTTATTCAATAGAGAGGAAACTATCATATGGATTGGACAAAAACAAATTGGGAAAATTCAGAAAAAGAATTTAGTCAAAAAAGGAAAGTAAATAATAAAGTAAGCTGGAAGTTGCCACATATAATAGGTACATTCTATAGCAGTAAAATGGAGCGAAGTGTCGAATATGAATCAATTAACGAGTTTATATTTTATGCTTTTCTAGAATTAGATGTTAAAACTATAAGATATTATATTCAGCCAGTTGAGATTAACATTTATTGTTTAGATGAGGTAGGAAATAAGAAAAATTGGGTTCATATTCCTGATGTACTTGTTTTTAGACAAGATAGTTTACCATTGCTTTATCAAGTTAAGGACCCAAGGAGCAAAGAATCAAAGAAACTAGAAATTATAAATCGGGCTTGCGTTAAATATGTGGAAAATGTAAATTGGCATTATAAAGTCGTCTATCCAAAGACATTACCTGAAAAATTAATAACTAATATTAGATTTCTTTTCGGATTTATAAAGTCACGGAAATATTATGATAAATGGATTCCACAATTAATTGAAAGAGTGAAATATTTTAAAAGTGTATCTATAGGGCAGCTAGCTAAGAGTTTTTCGGACGAGATTGATCCATTAAATATTATCCCAATAATATATCATCTTTTAGCTAAGGGAGTTTTTTATACAGAAATATATAAAGATATAAGTGAATTTAATGAAGTGATACTTGCAGAAGAAAATTACACAGATTTGTTTATTAACCTTTTGGAGATATAGATAATGAAATTAAATAGAATTAAAATAAACTCGGAAGTTATATACTTAGGAATAGAATACTTGATATTATCAATTGATCCTCCTAATGTCATGCTTAAAAGGATAGGTGGGGATGAAGGATCTATTATGATACCATTTATACAATTAATAACTAACATATCACAAAATGAAACAATAAAGGAGGCAGAATCTAGTAATAAGAAGGACAAATCATATAACGTTAACATTCCAGAACATAAAAGAGAAATAGCTTATAAAAGGTTAGAAATTATAAAGCCAATAATATTATTAGAAGATATTAAATTAAATGATATAAAGGCAATGTATGAATTTATAGAATATTATAGCCAGTATATTAATAAAGGTGAAAATATACAACAATTACGACAAGAGGAATTAATAGAGAGGATTGCTAAGAATGCTGATGTTTCAAGTAGAACAATAAAGAGATATATTGCTGCATATAGACTAGTAGATAAAGAAGATACAATAGATGGTATTGGCGGTCTAGTACCTAAAAGTGGTATAGGATATAGCAAAAGGAAAGATAATAAGGTCTTACATATATGTCATCCAAAACAAAAGGATGTTATATTAGATAGCATAGATATAAGAATAGATGAAGCTTATATTCCAATTATTAAAGATGTAATAGAAAAAGAATATTTAACTAAAAAGCAAGTAAATAAGAAGGCAATTTATGATTCAATTACGATTAAGTGCTTTATAAAAAAATTATTACCACCAAAGAAGATAACAATATATAAATTAATTGATAGAATTAATCCACAATTAAAGTTAAGAATGCGAAATGGAAAAGAAGCATCTGGAATATATGATGATGTTGAAAGAGGATTTTCAAATGAGGATGCACTGTATCCGTTACATATAATTGAGATAGATCATACTTTATTAGATATGGATGTAATTGATGAAAAAAGTGGCTATGTTACAGGACGGCCATGGATAACATTAGGTATTGATGTTTATAGCAGAATGGTTTGGTGTATGTATGTATCTTTTGAGCCACCATCAGCGAATAGAGTTAGAAAAGCGATGCAACATGGTATATTCTTTAAAGATTCAAAAAAATATAACACAATAAATAATTGGGATATCTTCGGGATACCTAATACTATTTACTTAGATAATGGACCGGATTTTAAAAGTGCGGAAGTAAAAAGAATGATAAATGAAACGCTAAAGTCCCATGTTAAATATAGGCCAGTTAGAATACCTAGATATGGAGGGACAATAGAGAGATTATTTGGTACTATAAATGCTGGACTTATTCATAGGCTTGATGGTACGAGAAAAAGTAATGTAACCAAACTTGGGGAATACGATTCCGAAAAAGAAGCTAGCTTAACTCTAGAAGATATTATTGAATTATTGACAATGTATATTACTGATATATATCATTTCTCTGAGCATAAAGGATTGCCTATTGATGAAGGAATACCTATGGTTAGGTATATAGAAGGCATTAAGAGAGTAGGATACCCGGAATACATTGATAAAAGTGATGAGGAATATTATAAGACTGAGCTTATGGCGACAGAAATGAGGCCTTACACAAGAGATGGAGTAAGGTTAGATACTGTTTTATATAAGTCACACGATTTTTCTGAATTCATTGGCAATAGAAATACAAAATATAAAATTAAATATGACATTGACGATATATCAAAAATATATATCCTTAATCCTAAATCAAATGAATACATAGAATTACCGGCTGTTTCACCATCAGCGGATGTTTTGAGTAATGTTAATAAATATACTTATAAGAAGATAGTTGAAATGGCGCGTGAAAATGGAGTAGAGAAATCAAAAGGTGTTTTAGGAACGGAAACTGTTGTAACAGCAATGGCGAATCTTCAAGAAACAATTATGAAAAAATATAAAAAAAATAGAAGCATAAGAAAACAAGCTGAGAGATCAAATTTTGAAGTTAATATTAAAATACAAGCAGATAAACCAACAACTAAAAAAGCTAGTTTGGAGGATCTTATTTCAATAGCAAAGCAAATAGAGAAGGGAAGGAGTAAAGAGTAGATGAAACATTATAACGAGGCTAGTGAATTTGCAGAAAGAGTTGCTAATATTCATATTAATCATTCGAAAGTTCAAAGGATATTCAATATTCTTACGTCAATGAGATGTCTTGGCAAAGTTGGACAGGGGAAAAATAGCCCAGTAGGTCTATTTATTATAGGACAATCAGGCGTAGGAAAGACAAGGATGATAAAGAAATATACTGATTTAAATCCAGGATATATTAAGCTTATTGATGATATAGAATACGACATTAAGCCTGTAGTATATTTAGAACTACCTGATCCCTTCACAATTCTTGAATTATACCAAACAATAATAAGGGCTTTAGGAGCTCCAGAAAGATTAGGTAGACCAACTATTGGAGAAGTTAAGCGTCAAGTTTTTACTTTGCTTTTAAAGCAAGAGGTGGAAATGCTCATTTTAGATGAAATGGATTATATACTTAGTAGTAAATATGTTAAAAATCAAGAAGCGATGGAAGCTATTAAACACATAAGCAATGTAGCAAAGATATCACTAGTTTGTTTAGGTACGCCACCGGTAGATAGTCTTCGTAAAATTAACTTTCAATACTTTAGAAGATTTACAAAGATTCAATTTGAACGGTTTAACGAATTAGATGATGAATTTTGCTTATTTCTTAAAAATATTGAGGAACAAATTAAACCGGTTCAATATATAGGATTAGGCGATTTAGATACAGGGTTACCACAAATTTTCTATGGTATGAGTAAAGGATTAGTGTCTATAATTACTACTACAATACAAGAAGCATATAGATTAGCAGGCATTTTTGATAAAGGGTTCAATGATATTTCAAAATCAAAATTAGATGTAGACCTGCTTTATACCGCTTATAAGAATATAGTTGGGGATATGACTGAAACAGACTTTCAAAAAGCGATAGATTTAAGATAGTTTATAAAAATAAAAAACAATCATTTTAGCTGATAAGCTTAGTTAAGTTAAAGTAATGCCTATAGAATATAGTTGGAGATATGGCGGAAACTACTAAAAGGGCAATCGATTTAACTCAGATAATATAGGAGTTGAAAAATAAATATGTTAAATAAGTTAACAATAAGATTAAAAATATTTAAAGATGAGTCAATTTCAAGCTATATCTTTAGGGTGTGTAAAGAAAACGGTTTAAATTACCTGTCATTTTGGAATATGATAAAAACACCAAATAATGACTATGCTCAATTTAGTGATATAAACATTCTAGATATTGCACCATTGGGGCATATTGATTTAGAGGATTACAAACAAATTACTGGTGATATTAGTAACAGTTTAATCAACAATTCTTTTTTTAAAGTTATTGAAAAATTTTGTACACATGAAAAAGTAGAAAGGTCAAAAGTTCTTTCTGGAATGTTTGATTATGGATATCGCTATTGTCCTTTATGTTTAAAAGAAAAGACTTATAATAGATTGGTTTGGAGAATAAAAGATATAAAAATATGTAATCAGCACAATGTTAGACTTTTGAATGAGTGCTCACTTTGTAATAATTTAATAAAGTATGAGGAATTAAGAGAATTAGGCGTATGTCCACATTGTGGAATGAGTTTTAAATTTAAAGCTGAAACTGAAAATTTTGATGAAGAGTTTCTAAAATGGCAAAAGTATTTATATGAGACCTGGAATACATTGTTATATGAAAAATATAATAAGGTCAATTCAAAGGATACTCTATACAAAATATTATATATACTAAATAATAGAAATAATAATTTTAATAGAGAGAAAATAGTAGGTTCTATTAAAGAAAAAAATAATTTAACAATGATATTACAATATTCCCAAAAAACTTCAAGTCCCAAAAGAGCACTTCGCTTATCTACCATTATTAGGATTTTGTTTATTAACAGAGTTTCTATGCAACAATTTATAAATATGCATGTCCCATTCGTATTCATATCGTCAATCAATTCAAGTAATATGAGGAAAATAGATTCAGCTAGCTGCAAGGCTCCATGGTGTAAAAATTTTAATGGAATGGGTAATCTAATAAAAACAGGAACCTCATTAAAAAAACATATTTGCGGAAGTGCATTATTATATTATATGTTCTGTCCTGAATGTGGGTGTGAGTACGCTTATGACAAGTTTGAAAATATTCACGAACGAATTGATTTTATAGGAAATTTTCATTTATTAAATAAGTACTGGTCTACAGAAATATCATTAGAAAAACTGTCTTATAAAACCGGGCTATCTGAGGATAAATTAAAAAGGTCTCTTGCGTATTTTAATTTGAGGGACAAATTCGTAAAAAATAATGAGGAATATAAAGTAGATAGTAAATTATTAGAATTATTCTTGGAAGGTATAAAGAATAATTTAACACTAAAGGAAATTATTGAATCCAAATGCTTGGGAAATTACAGAAACTATTTATTTTATAGATTCAACAAAGATGTGATGTATAAACTAAATACAAAGGAGGTAAAAAGAAATAAGAGAGCCGATGTTGACATTAACAAACTGAGAATTCTTAAATGTGTAGATAAGCTATATGAGGATAAAATAAAAATAACATTAAGTGAGGTAGGAAGAGTTCTAGGTGTATCAAGAGAAACTGTGAGGAATTGGGCGTGCAATGAATATATTTCCAAAATGAAAAAACAACAGAAGCAGCTTTTCATTGAAAATAATAGAGAAATACTATATAAAAAAATAGATGAATATTTAAAAGTCCATAATAATAGTCTAATAAAGACAGAAAATTTGTATTCACAATTAGGTAACATTAGAAATATACTATGGAGAGGATATCCAGATGTTACAGCATATATAACATCCAAGATAAAATTACATAATAAGATTATAGATGATAATAAAATATGATATTGGATAATTGATTTTTAAATTTGTTTATAGGTTTTTTAAAACATAACATATATATAGGTGTGTTGATAGGAGAACATTATGAATGAAAAACTACCGATAAGACCACTCGCTAAACAAGGTGAATCATTGAGTGGATATATAATGAGGACAGCTAGATTACTTGATATTGATCCAAAGCATTTATTAAAACATATTTATAATAAGCATAACTTTTATTACCCTGGGATTACAAATGAAACTGCGCTTCAATATTTTAAAATAGCTTTTAGTTTAGATATTCTACCATTTAGGTTTTTAAATAAAACTGGATTTTGTGCAATGATTGACAAAACGTCTGAAGAAATAGAAAAAATGACATTCAGCAATTTATTTGCTAAATTTAATTATCCTTATAGTATAGATCAGAGTAAGTATGGAGCTGTATTAAGTAATAAGATAATAAATGATTTTAGACGGTTCTGTCCGATCTGTCTAAAAGAAGAAGGTATATATAAATTATTATGGCAAATTAAAGAGATAGAAGTATGTGATATCCATAAAATTAAGCTTAAATATACCTGTCCTAAGTGTCAAAGTAAACAAAAATATTATTCAAAAGAATTAGCTGAATATCGATGTTATAAATGTGGACATTTGCTTTGGGATAATGAACAATATAATGAACCTTACAATGAGGGATTAAAATATTACGATGACTGGCGATTTCTATTAGATTCTAAAACGGTAATTTGTAAACAAATAGCTGGTATTGATAAAGAAAGGTCATTAGCGATTGTGTGCTTATATCTTATTCAAAATCAGGAAAATATTAAATTTTTCCATACAAGAACGGTTAGAGATATTATTAGATTCATTAAAGGTGAAGGGGAAGGTAGAAAAGCAACTTTCCCAGCAGTATTAAAAATTCTTAGAAAAAAGAATATATCATTAAAAGAGTTTTCAGATATTATAGTACCTGAAATATATGTTGACTCGTTATTAGAAGTTAATTACCCTATTAATAAGAATGGTGTTTGTTTATCTCCATGGTGTAGGCATCTTAATAGTGATACTATGATTAGAAGTGTTAAGGTAAAAGCTTTTAGTAAAGGATTTATTAATAAGTCAGTTTGTTTAGGATGCTTTATGCTTTATGGTTATAGTAGGACAAGCAACTGTTGGGAAAATATTGATAAGAATATTTCAGATAATATAATAATAGTTAGAGGCTTACTACTAGTTAATATGTCTAAAAAGGATATAAAATTAAAATTGAGTATAAGTGTTCATCTAATTGATAAGATAATAGGATACTTGCTAAACTATAAACCTTTACAAGAGTCATACAATGTTAAGTATATTCCTAAGGTAATCGACAATGATATTCTAGAAAAATTTAAACATTTGATATCTTTAGAAGGTGAGAGTTGCAGAAAGGCCAAAAAAGTATATGGGTGGAGCTATATACAGTATCATTATTATTTTTGGTTACCACAGGTACAAAAACAACTTTATTTTGATAAAGAAGTAAGTGAGTTAGCACCTAAGAGAATAGAGATAATAAAAATATGTGATTGGAAACAAATACTTGCAAATGCAATA
>Ga0209123_1002155_pt1 | contig 17418 bp, 18 predicted proteins | sample BarGraIncu00431A_FD_184500 | JGI IMG/M metagenome (GOLD analysis project Ga0209123, IMG submission 184500) | Arctic peat soil microbial communities from Barrow, Alaska, USA - Barrow Graham LP Incubations 004-31A (SPAdes) (version 2) | ecosystem: Environmental > Terrestrial > Soil > Wetlands >... | reverse complement strand
CCGTTCTGACGACTTTGTCCCAGGCTGTTTGAGGACTGTGATTCTCCTTCAGCAGCCTGGGACAAACCCTGTCGTCCCATCTAAAATAGGTCGGGAAAACTCTCCGGGTTTAACGTGGGACGTAACAACTGACCAGAGATTCGGTATGTGCCGGTGATGATGTCGATGCGCCGCACGAGAAGACCGTATTCCACATACACATTTCTGGACCCGGTCGCACTGGCATCACATGTGGCATCAGCCGTCAGGGTACTTACCGGCCGTGCAGGTAGTAGGGCATGCGTGGGACTGCGAACTCAATGGAAATATCATCGCAACCATAAGTACCTCAAAGATCAAACCCAAAACTTCAGAGGTAGTTTATTCTGCCATCAATCACATGCATTTTATTTACCACTCAGCAAGTTATTGATATAATACAAAAGTCGCGCGAAAGAAGTATGAATTGAAAGGGGTGATCCAATGGAATGGCTAGAGACGATCATTGATGAGCATCAGATCGAATCAAAAGAGGCAGGAGAAACAGCGAAGCAAGAGAAGGAAAAAAAGTTGAAGGAGCTCGACCAACGGATTTCCGCTGTCAATCATGCAGCTAATAACCTCATATTACCTTTACTTAAATCAGTAGAAGCTACCCTCAATAAGAAGGGATGTTCCGCTGAAGTGGTTACCTCAGAGGAAGAAGAACGTCAGACAAAAAGAAATTATATTAAGAAGCTAGCTTTGGTACTGTCACGTAGCCATTCTGGTAACAAATCATCAGATGGTATCGACCCAGCCTTTAGAATCATAATAAATGTTAATGACAGCAACGTAACTGTTTCTTATAGAACAAATACCTGTTCACAATTTGAGGAAATATCCATTACGCTCGAAAATCTGACCCCCACAACTATTGAGCCAATGTTACAGAAGTACATGAAAACGTATTTTGCAGTGACTTGATGTGCCAACAGCGGCGTAGACACTGACGCGGCAAAAACCCCACCGCGCAGGTCACGCCGCGACATGTTGACCGGGGCCGGCGGCTGGGCGATAAGACCGGCACTATGGGCGCTCTGAAGATGAACAAGGATGGGGTCCAACCCTTCATTTAACGCATCTTTTGCGGCAAAGCTCTTCCCCTTTTTCCCTATTGAAGCGTGGTGCAAGTCAGGCCTCTACAAATCGATGGTGGCGACCAGCCTCAAGGAGCTTGTGGCATGGACTGCGGACCGCCTCATGCCCCCTTGGCTGAAAGGTAAAAGTAAGCAAAGAGCGGACACGGGAAGGGCGTCGCTTATTGAATGGAATGATGTTTTAGGTGATTTAATAGCTCGGGCTGCACCATTTTTCGATGCAGAGTTCGTACGCACCGAGCTTCTAACCCCCTTCTTGGCTGAGGATAAAGAAGGTTTGGCCGTACTCACAGGATTCGCTCACATGACGGTGACACGGCAAATCCTTGATGCACCGACGGTTCCCGAAATACCCTAGATCTGCTCAACGACTGTGTTGAGCGTGTCATTCGGGACCGGTGCTTTGATCCGAAAAACTTCCGGGCCGGTGAAGTTCACGGGTATGATCTACCGAAACTAATCAAGGCGTTGTTCTTTGTAGCCCTGGAGGCAGAGGGCACCGGGTGCCGCCCGCTTCGCCAATGGCGACTGGTCAGAGGTCAGCATGGTGATGCCGATCGTCACCAAGCTAGTCAAGGCTACGGGCGTCTACATATGTCATGCAAAATTATTTGACACTCTGCGATCGGGCTGGTCTCGCATATCCTCTTGAAGCGTTTGCAGATCAAGCCAACGCGGTTCTCGGCTCGCTATCAAATGCCAAGGGGAGCTGGGCTGGAACAATGCTACCAGCTCGCACAGCCGCGACCGTCCAACGCCTTGCCGACGCCAACTTCCCCCTTCGCACCGAACAGGCGCAAGGGTTGCTCAGAGTGCTCGACGCACTGATTGACCTTCGGTGATCGTCGTAGTGTTGCACTGGAGCAGTCTGAACGTTTAGAAGCGTTCAGATGATATGATACGACAGGCTGAGATGATAGCAGCTTTGGTTAAGCCGGATCCCGGTCGCGGGGTAGCGCTTCCGGAGCGCGGCCAGCAGCGAAGCTGTCGGAAAGGAGATCGCTCATGATGGACATGGTAGAAGCTGGCCTGTATTGCTCCCTGGCAGCATGTAAGCTTGCGAAGGCCTTCGGCTTGGTGTAGCAGGAAAAGGGGACCGGGCATCCGGTCCCCTTTTTAACCTTCGGGCAAGGTCTTCTGCCCGGGCGCTCAATCCTCGCACTAAGCGGTACCCTGGTTCACTGCTGCTCCGCAGCTGGGAGGCCTGGACTCGAACCTCTCAAAGGTCGTCAAACATGATTCCACCAAGTCCGGCATTTACTACAGCCTATCTATATTTTCCCGAATGCGTCCCAAGATAGCGTCGAAACTGACCATGCCGGCATAATAAAGCCCCCTGGTGCCTTCGTATTGGGCCGCGTATTGCTCCCGGACAGCCGGGTCGCCGAGAACAAATGCCTCGTTTTTCGCGATTTCCTGCACATCGGCCCGGCCGAACCTCTGATTTTTGCGCGCCGCGTAGGTTTCGGTACCAATGAACTCCTGGACCTTTGGCACTGCCAATAGGCAGTAGATGTCATAGTAGTGGCGCAAGAAATTTACCGGGAAGCCGCCCGATTCTTGCTGCTGCCGGAACTTGGTCGACACGGCCTGCAACTTTTCAACGAAGGTATAGGCGGGGTGGTAGCACTTGACCGCCATGGCCCGGTTGTCGATAAAGTCGATCCCCATCGCCGATGCTTTATCAACCACCCACGAAGAGATGTCGATAGCTTCATTGGGCGCGGTATCGTCGAAGCCCAGCTCCAGCAAGATGCCATTCTTTAGGCCGCCTTCTACGCGCGGGAAGGCTTCAGGGTAGTAGAGGCGGATGCCGGCGCTCAAAAGAGTCGCGTTGTCAAATCCATTATCGCGCTTGACCTCGTCGATGCCGTGGATAGCTATTTCCCCGGCAAGGTAATCGAAGAATCTGGCCCGCGACTCGACGTGGAATGGCTTTGTCTGGCTTTTTTTGCATTTCACATCCATTTCAGATGGCGGCTCGATCCGGATATCAATATCCTCCGAAAACCGTTCAATGATTCGGTACCCTTTCGAAAGAGACGTGCCACCCTTCAGCTCGAAATCGAATCCCTGTTGCTGCAATCCGTAAAGAGAATGCATGATCCAGTAATCTTTCTCGACCAGCTGCGGCACGATGCTCTTTTCCCTGGACACCGCTCCAATCAGGTCTTTGAAGTCATGCAGCTCGTGAAGAAAGCCTTTGGTTGCCATCGAAAAACTCCTCAAAAAACTTCCGTGTTGATGTCTTGGAAAACTTCTTAACGGCCGAACGCAGCCGCTTGGAGCACATCTCCGGCATCTTGGCCTTGACGTTGGCGAGAACTGAAGCGCGGTCTTCGGCCAGGTGTTTCAGATTGTTTAGGAATTCGACCAGCAAAAACTCGGTTGTCACTTTTTTGGGGAAGTGTGGCTTCATGCAGAATTCGAAAACCTGCCCGCCCAGCTCGAAACGGCCATGGCGCTTGTGGTTGTACACGACCTGGTAGTTATAGAGTTGCGTGGTACCGAAACCAAGGGAGTTGAAATCGTTGGGAGAGGTCAGCAGAAAGTCATCGTCCTTCAGAAAAGTTTTGACCAACTTATCGGGAGACGGCGGCAATAGGCCGAAACGGGAAGGTTTCGGATATTCGTACAGACCATGCCGGACCTTCACCAAAACCTGTGCGCTTACAAGTTCGGCCAATTCACGATCGACGCTCTTCGTCAATTTTTCAAGATCCGAACGCCGGTAAAGGCCGCCAGGTCGTAAATGTGATTTAAGGTTTTCAACTTTACGCATGCTTCACCTCTAAATTCACCTTGGTGCAAAGCATAACACCCAAAAGGTATCTTTTCAATATATTTATTTAAAATTCATGCAAAATACCTTGTAACTTACCGTTTTAAAACTACCTTTAAGCATAGTTGTAAATAAAATTTGTTATATCAGTATTTGTACAAACCAGCAACACCAACAAATATCGCCGAATTCAGCACATCGAGTTCAACCTGTTGTCTCCAGATCCACAGCGAAAGTCCCGCCGCTCAGGGCATAGGCCCATTGCATCTTTTCCAAGGGCTTGCGTCTTTTCATGGCTTTTTCGGCCTGCAACGCATGCCACTGGTTGGGAAAACTCCTACATGCACAAAAACCGCTTGGGCGGGAAGTATTTGGTATAGAGGGCGCCGGCCCCCTTGCAGTGCCGGCTGTAGCGGTTCTTGACGTTCCTCGCCACCCCGACATAGATCCCGCCGCCCTCGCACTCGATCATGTAGCGCGGCCACTTCCCATACCAGTGAAGAGGACGGAGCCCCGTCATTCTGGGGGCTCCGGCACAGACGACCCAGAGTATATGGTGGAAGCCGGACGCAATCTGGAGTGCTACCGCCTGGTGGGGCAACGGGAGGTAGTCTGGAACCCGCGCGAGAGTCAGAGTCCTCCGGCGTTTTGAAGGCCGCACCCGGTACGAGTAAAATCAGATTTGATGGTTTCCGCCCCCCAACCAAAGGCCGGAGCCCCAAAGAAAACGTGGCGCTCCGGCGTTTTCCCGTGCGCAGAATATGTGGTTTAAAGCATAACCTGAGACCGGAATAAAGCATAAAGTGAGACGAAATCGGCGGGCTTTCCACAGGAAGGCCGCCAAAAATAAAGCATAAAATGGGATTTTGTCTGAAAATAAAGCATAACGTGAGATTTTGCCGATAGGCTGGCAACCTGCCGTTTATATAGGGGTATGAGGGATGAATGAGGATACATCCGTGGGGAAATGGGCGGCAAGCCCAACGCGGGTGAATTAGGGGGTAGCTGCCTACAGAGGAATTGGCGTTCACCTGGCGGCGGACGCGTGCTCCCATACAGCCCGGAGTTTTCGCCAATCAGAGCGCTGCTGAGGCTCCGGGCGGCCATTTCTTGGATTCCACGCTTGAGCGCTCGTGTGGAATAGGGGGAATAAAATCCTGCCGTACCAACTCAATGGGCTTGCCACTGCCGATGCCATTGTTTTGAGGCCGTGGTAACATATTCCATCCGTAGCCACCAATGCCTTTGTCCCCATCGGGCAAACGACCATGGGGTTAAAGTTCTCGATTAATTCGCGGAGGATCGGGAGACAGTTCCTCCGTTGCCGGCCTGAGACAGGAAATTTGCCGGCTTTTTCCGCAGGTAGGCAAAGGACGCTATTTGTTACAAATAGGTCGCTCATAGGAAATTGAAGTTCGCTCGTAAACAGGTCGGAGAAAAATCGGCCAGACGGATCAGTGTCAGGACCAATCGTCAAATATCCCTTACTCGGGTTATAGGTGTCATCTCGATTTGGTGCTTCGAGAATAAACAGGATGTCGAATGCTCGTGGAGCCTCCTTCTGAAAAACCGCGAAAGCTCCCTCATCCAAAAGTCCATCGCAGCCGCACTGCCTGCAATTTCTGCTGTTTTCAGTGAACTTCGCCCACATCGTTATTCCCCTTATGCGCTCCGCCTAGAAATACCGCACCATCTCGTCCCGCGTTAGCTTACCAAATTTTTGATCCCAGGCCTGTTTTGCTTTCTGAAAGGTGTCCCACTCCTTGTCGCGCAATTTTTCCACTTGAGGGTCGTCGTCGCGTACTGGCCGACCATATTCATCGGTTGCCCAGGAAGACCCATCTTTGCCGCCAATGAAAATCCCTGTAGAAAAAGAAACCTTCCGGGGGTCGGGCATCAAAAAGAAACGGTCGGCCAACTTGTTCCACATCGTCGTTTTGAGGTGGTGTTCCGGATAAAGCCATTCCTCGTCTGCCGCAGCAACATACCGTTTAGCCCTGGTCTTTATGATGTAATTTATGGCACAGACTTCCGACTCGGATAGTTGCCGCCCGGTTTGGATTTTACGGATATCCTTGATCGTATTTTCGAAATATCGTGAGTTCTCCCGCTCCTTGCAGGGGTTTACCCTGGGGTTACGGACATATCCAAGATTTGTTATAACGAGGCAACGGTTCAGTTTTAGAGGAAAAATGGTGTGGGTCCCGAGAAGCTCAATAGGAGCGTCAAGCGGATAGCGGCACGGAATTGCCAGAGGAAACAGCTCCCTGTTGTAAGTCGTAACCGGATGGTCGCTGATTATAAACTTCGTCTCAGTGTTGTCGCACTGGAGGATTTCCCATACGCCCTCCGTCCAGATCGTCGCATGGACTTGCCAGAGCTGCCTCATCGCGTACAGCACTTCTTGGTGCGATCCAGAGCGAGTTAGTCGACGTAGGTAATCGAGACCTTTAGGAGTTCTCAGTTTCTGTGCATCCAGATAGCGCGTGAAATCGGAGAGGCCATTTCGGGGTATGGTGTGGGGGTCGTACTCGGCAATAGCCTCGATGACGCCCGCGCCAGTTTCGTCGATCTTTCCGAAGAAACTTTTTTCAACAATATCCGAAGCCTGCTCGCCGAAGATGAGTGTGTAGAGGTGATCCTGCATAAAGCAGTTAATCGGACCAAGCCGGCGGCATGCATCCCGGAAATAGTAACGGCCACCCGGGAGCGGGCGTTTTTCGGGATCCTTATCCAGGTAAAAGAACTTTTTCTCCCGAAGGCCGGGCGGGATAAAAAGGTACTGATACCATTGCGGGACATAGTGATTGCGGGTCGTAAAGCTCACGAGTGTTTCCCTTCTGCCGCGGCGCCGCTGAGCGAAGTACGCCACCGGACATTTACACTGGGTAGGAAACTACCACATTTTTAGCTTGTTTGGAACCAGAGTGATAGTAGCAAGATCCTGGCTCCGGGTACAAGGTCCATGAAACGCAAAAAAGCTCGGGGAATCCGCCTTTAAGACGGTCCGATGAGCTTTTGATTGATTGGTATTGACTTAGAAGATTGTTAGTGATTATCATACCACCCAAGATGCCGAGTCGTTGGAATTCCGGAGGGTGAAAATGTCACGACAGCAGCAAACCTTGCTGTCACGATTGGGTTTTAATGACGAAGTCTCGAAGAGACCGGAACACGACAAAATCGTATCCTGGTTGCGTGAGGAAATTGATGGGTAATTGCTCAGCCTGTTCCCCACTCAGCCTCGCGACCTTGACCAACTTCGCCGAATAGCTTTTGGCGCGAGTGTAGACCAGGGGGTTGCTCTTAATGCCCAAGTAAAGCAGGCCGAAGAGCAGCTTGTTAAATATGAGCAGCAACCCTCAACACCCATGGAACTGAGACATGGACATAGGTCCGAGGATATAGCTCGCACAATTGAAAAGCTCGAGCATTGCGCCGGGACCAGAAAATTGACTTGGGACCAACTCGGGGATCCGCCGGCAGCAGCCGACAAGTTAATTATTCGCTCGAAGCAGCGAGAGAAAACGCTTGTGGGCGAGAGAACCAAAATGGTAGTTGGTTTTCTTGATCTTCAGGTCGTGGCCGACATCCCCGCTGCGCTGACCGTCAAGACCAAGAGCTATCCTGCGGGGTATCAATCCGGTATCCCGACGAGGCCAGCCTGGTATTGGTCACGTGAGCCCCGATGTCTGAACTTTGAAATCAAGACTGCTATACCGAACCTCGGGGAGCTCCTCCGGCAGATCAATGTTCGACTTAACCATTCGTAGCCTCACTGGCGAGAGTCCAGGCTACCTTGAATTTCCCAGGGCAAAATGCACCGGATCGAAGCAGAATCAATTATAAGGAGGTCGGCAAAGCAGGAAGGGGGAGGGGGATACTAGTGCAACGGGGTTACCAGACTGGCCACTTAATCCCAAGGGGTCTCCCGCGACCAAAACGAGCTGTCCTGATCTTCCTGGTCTTCCTGGCTGCTGCCCGCAGCTGCGGGACTCCTCAGTCTGCTCAATTTGAGCTCCACCAGGTCGAGGATGCCGGCGGATTCGGCATTGCTGTAGGATTGGCAGGTGTGGGCATAGCTAGTATTGTTAAGTTTTTTTCTGGTCGCGTTGCAATAGCTTGATCGACGGTCAGACGAAATGGTGTGCTTACGGCATATCCAGCAGTTAATGATTTCATGGCCGGCCGCCAAGGCCTCGATCAGGCATCGCACGAAAATCTCTGCCGATGAGTTCTCTACGGCCTTAACGAAATGATCGGCCTTCAGTTTTTCGTACTCCCACTGGCGCCCCTCGGCCATCGAGCATTTCCCGTCCTTATTCAAAACGAAAAACAGCCTGCGCTTCCCGCATTTATCCAGATGCCTGCCCGGTCCGGCGGGACCCTTGATCTTGAAATTATGATAGGTAATTCTTCGATCGGTTCTGGGTAGGGCCCTGGACAGTATCAGGCTTATGTCGTCTTCGTTTTTGATTTCAAGCTCGATAATGGGTCTGCCGAGGGCTATTTTGGCAGGTTCGCAATAATGCGTCACGGCGATTTCGATGTAGAGCACGTTGTCGCCGGATCTGAGCAGGATGTCCGGTATGACCTCGTTGTCCCGCTTCTCGAGCTTTATCGCCTTGAAGTGCCGGGTCAGGTCGTAATCGCCCATGACAATCCCGACGCTGCACGGGCCGTCCTCTTCACAGTTGTTGCATACCGCGGTGGACTGGCACTGGATGAAATACGGATTTCCGGTGTCGAGGCACTCCTGGTAGGTCACGTAAAAAACCAGCTTTGCGAGGCTGTGGAGGTACGTCTCGCCGGAGCAATCCGCCTCAACCTTGTGTCGGAAGTGCCAGGCGTTGTAATCACCCTTCACGGGAGTCATGGCGCTGCCGCACGACAGGCAGGCATACTCGAACGGTTGATCCCGCTTTTCCAGGGAATCGATGTTGACGAGTTCGCCGTCACGCAGGGCATATTGGTAGTTCACAATGGTCATCTAGACGCAGCCGCCTGTATAGCCGTGGGAAAAAACGGGCCGGTCATCATGCGAAAGACCACCTGCGGGGTGTCAATAATTGCGGCCCCGCAGCATCGCCTCAATCCCCAGCTCCAGATCGCTCTTTGCCAAGACCTTGTCAATGGTGCCTTCTTTTAGTTCGTCCGCCAGGGCCAGAATGTTCGTCAAGACCGTATTTAACCGCTCGAGCTGCTCGGACAGCCGGTCAATCTCCTGGCACTCGCGGGGTGCCGGACCAGCTTGCAGCCAACGGTCCAATTGTTCCCGGAATACCCAGAGAAACTCCAATTGTTCCGTGTGCAGCTTGATTGATCTCTCCAACGTCGCGTCGTCGAGGACATGCGGTTTATCACGCACCTGCAGGAGCGTGGCATGGTGCTCCTCGGCATCAGCAAGTTCGCCGACGATGATCCCGGCGATCTTGGGCAGCATATTGATGGGCTGCCAATTGGGCCCGGTGGCATCGGTCATGGCTTTCACGTCCTTAAGCTGATTTTACGATTTCGGGGGATGGGCAGAAGAGGACCAGCAGCACTATCTAGCGTAATTCGCATTCCGCCCCCGAAGAACCCAGTAGTCGCAGGTAACGCCGCAGAGTTCCCACCTGGAACAATTTCGCGTTCCTAAGACGCTGTATTTTCGACCTGATTTTCCGTTAAGAGGGCTAAAACTCAAACGTCCTCTGCGTTCCATCCTTGTGCGGTTCATGTATCGAGGTCGCTTCCTCCCCGGCAAGCGGTTGCTGGGTGGTGAATATCAACTCCCTCGACGCAGTGTGGCGTATCTCGGCGTAATCGGCATTCCGCATTTTGGGCACCAAACTCGGCAGAACCGATCTCATTACCTCCAGATCCCCCCTGAACCAGTAGTCGACCAGTGCGCCAGTTTTCGAAAAGAACAGAATGAGAAGGCTGTGTGACTGGGGGTTGTAGTTGCTCGGTAGTACGATGCTCCATGAAGTGCCGGGCATTTCCCGCGTTGCCGCCGCGGCGTCCTTTACCGCAGTCCTGCACTGCTCTTCAGTTACATCGGCCGTGCCAGCATACCCCTCAGCATCCGCGTCCGTGGTCACTTTTTCGTCTTGCGGGAGCCTTAGCCAGTCCTCGAGTCTTGCCAGTTCATCATGTTTTTTTGACCCACTCCGGCTCCCATAGAACGGCGCGCTCCAGCATTAGGTGGACGAACTCCCCGAGGGACGCACCGGTGAAGCCGACAGGAAGTTTCAGGATGTCGGGCTGGAAAAAATCGGGGAAGTCGACGACAAAGACACCGCCGCTCCTAGAGATGCCGAAAATGGGGATCTCCTGGTCCGACAGTTGCGGTATTGTCGTGGAGAGCCAGAGGCACTTTATCCCCGACTCCCGATAGCGCTGCTGCCTGGTCCGGTAATAAGCGAACTGCTGCGGCGAAAGTTGGATCTCGAAGGCGATCTTATATTCCCCCTTTACCGCGAGAACGTCTGCCACCCACCTGTCGCCTGATGAAGAGCTACCGGCATATTCAGTCTCGGCGACCCATCCCTCTTTTTCAGCGATCTCCTTTATGATCTCCTTGACCCGGCCATGATCGAGGGACTCGGACTTTCCCTTCCGTGGGCTGCGACGGCCGGAATAGTCACTCCAGGCATCGCTCATGCACCCTTCGCCCCTGAAGTGGGCGAAGTGCTGCCGCCGGACGCTCCCGCTACGGAGGGTGGCCCTGCCTTTGCAACAGGGCAAGGCCAGGGTGACCACACCCTTCAGCACCCGCAGCTTCAAATCCTCCCATTGGCCGGTTGAGAGTTCCTCTGAGTACAGGATCTCGTCTCCGCATCTGCAGCTAAAGGGCATGATGTTGTGACCTCTTAGGTGGCTCACAGCGATGAGCCTTTTTCACACATTCCATTCAATGTTGCCGCTACTGCCCTGTCCAGGCGAATAATAGCTGTCAGACACAATCTAAAGGAATTTTTATCCTCTGACAAGACGATTTCTTCGGTTCACAGCCTGGACTCTTTGTCTCAGCTATCGAGCCTTGCCGGATCATATTCTGCCGCCATGTCCGAAGGAGGAAGAACCTGTTTTTATGACGCCAATCTACTATACATATTATGACAGTAAAAACCCTTGGCAGTGGGGCTCAGCATTGGTAAGGTAAGTTCCATCCGGATTTGCCAGGCGATTCGAGGTGGGCTTAGGGGCACCGAAACTGAAGAGAACATGCGGCTGATTATCCTAACTTTGGCCGACGACCAGATGCCTGTCGCCCATCTGCCGGAATGGGAAACTTTCGATATCGAGGCGACCGTGCGCGCTTGGCTAACCTTCGAGGTGGCCACCGTTTTCTTGTTGCGCCAGTTGTAGCTGTCGGCAGAAAAGCGCAAAGAGAACTGCCATTGATTCAACTAGCTCTGCCAACCCAGAGGTACCATTACATGATAGACCTGACAGAATTGGCGAAAATTCCTTATCTTAACCCCGGTGTCATAGGGGAAAGGGTCGTAAACCTAATGCCTTTATGGGATGGAGCAAGCTGGCACCAATGGCTTGCAGTGGAAGATCGCCTGATACCGCTTCGAATTTTAGAGGTAGAACAAGTCGATTACGTGGCAAAGGAAGCCGCTCGCGAAACCGACCTGTGGGTGCCTTTCGTGGACCTCATGTGGCAGCGGACCAGTTACCCGGAAGTCTGCCCCAGAGTCACGACCATTTGCGATGATTTCCACAATCTGTTTACCAGTATTGCCAAGCTTCGGCACTTTCACAGGACAAGGGAAATGCTAGGAGGGATCGTCCCGATGACGTTTGCGGCCACGGAAATCGAGTACATTGCTACTGTCGCTCGCGGGATCTTTGACCTTGTTCAAGAGGTGATTGCTCTGTTATGGGATGGGCGGGTAAGGCTACTCGACGAAGAGGCTGAAAAAAGACGCAAAAAGCGGAAATTGCCGAGTACGTTCTCGAGGATGGTGCTCAAGGATAAACAGGCCCCAAGGACAGCGGCGGAGATACAGACGGAGTTCCATTTACCACCTATTCTCGCCACCGAATATGAAAGACACACACCTTTCTTCAGTCAACTTCGCGATGTTCGTAACAAGGTCATTCATGGGCTCGGCACGCATACCCTGATTTTTTCTACTGAAAAAGGGTTCTGCGTTGATCCCAAGCTACCGCCATTCAATGCGTTTGATATTTGGAAAGAGCAGCATTACTACAATACCAACATTGCATCACTGCTTCCTTGGCTTTCTCACGTCATTATCCACACCATAGACGCTTGCAGTGCTCTTATGACAGCCTTCGCAAATCAGGTTCAGTTTCCCCCAGAGATTGCACCTGGGTACCGTGTTTACGTTCGTGGTACCAATAGCGATGCCATCATTGACCTACTCAGGTCCCATCGTGGTGAGTCGGTCTGGTGGGAGCACGAAAAGCCCGAACTAAACGGCTCTGCTGAACCTGGCTAGAAGAACTCTGCGATTCCGAAAGGAGACGGATGCGGCAGGGGCTGAACGGCCCCTGAGCCCCCATTCCCAGATGATCTGCAGCAGCATCGAGGCTCCCTCGACCAACCTGCCGACCACTCCCGGCCGTGGTAATGGACGGTCACCTTTAAGGCCAAACATCCCAGCCTGCAGTTGACCCGACCTAGCCACCATTGAATCGGCGCTCCCCCCGACACCGGTGGTGCAGGCTACCACCTCGCTGGCACAATACTGATGACTTGCCGCAGTTGATCCGCTGCGACTACCATTCTCGATAATGCGGGCGTGGAATTTCCGCGCAGGGGAATATCCAAAAAAGCTTCCCCCCTGGTTGAGACTCGGGTAGACTGCAGCAGAAAGATCAGGCGGTGGGATAAGGAAGAAGTGAAGGCGTCTTATTGATTAAGGGGAGCACCGGAAGGCGGCTTCAAGGGCATACCATACGACCACCCAGGGTTCAGAGCTGAACCGGCAGAGGCTGGGTGAGCCGTACGTTCGTGGCGCACTGGCCTTAGCAATGAAATGCCTTATGAATATATGGAGGATAGGGCATGACAACAGAAAATGGCATTGCAATAACTGTCTCACTCCTCAGTGCATTGATTGCCGCTTGGAGCCTTCGGGAGTCCAAGATCGCAAGGGCCGAGAACAGCCTGCATAAGTTACTAAACCGGAAAACAGAATTATCGGTTCTCCTCTCCGATGTTCAGCTAAAGGCAACAGAAATCCGCATGCTGGCTCTGGATTGCCTAGGGAAAATGATGGATAAGCAACTGATTGAAGATAGGACCCAAAGCAGTTTTACTACAGCCTTAGACTCGGTTAATCACATTGAAGAACTGAAGAGCGGAATTGATATCCTTAAGCTTGAGATCGATGAGTCGGTAACGATAGGTGTTGTGAGATTAGAGCAATTGCACGCAGAGTATGCTGGGCATCTTAGAGAGCTTGAGAAACAAAAGCTGATGCTGGGCAGGGTCGAGAGATGGGCGGAAGAGAGCCCTGAGCCGAGCGTGCATGAAGAAAGGGATGTGCGGTCTGTTTAGGGGATGAAGAGCCAAGTTCGCGCGGGGATTGATGGGAGAAAGTATGTGCAAAATCATTGGTAACATTGCCTTTACCCCTGACAAGTTAACCGAAATCACCATCCATTCTCGCGGACGAACTGCCCCTATTGATCTTCAGTACGTACTGGAGGACGGAACCGTCATAGTGCCGTACGATCAATTTCTATGGAAGAACAGGGTGGTGGATGAGGTGGCGTACATCTGGACAAGCAACGGGCCGGTCACCATTGAAAAGAAACTGGATGATGTCTTGCCTATACCGGGGTGCTTCATGGTCTCTCTGGAGTCTCCTCACCGTTGCGAATACACACTGGATCCCGAATTTTCGCCCCTCGGGCCGCTACGTGACGGAGATAGCAGGCAGAACCTCATCAATTTTCTCCCGTCTTTAATTGAACAGATAGGAGGAATTGCAGATGGTACGGAAATCGTGTTATGCAATCCCGTCCCTTACCAGGCGTCGCTTGATCGTCTGATGGTTAAAGACGTCAAGTTACAGAAAGCCCTCAGAAATGCGGTTTGGAAGGGACTGTTCAGGGGAGGATTTCGAAACGATTTTGAATCGAGGGTGGCACGGTACAAACCAGCTGTCGTGCTGAACGCATGTACCTACGACTTAAAGAAGGAATCGCTCGAGGCCTTAAAGAGTGTTCGCTATCATCAAGGTGCCAACAGCTTCCGGCTCTACGCCACCCAACATCCAAGTTGGTGGGGTGCACACACCCTGTCGCCAGTCCCTTGATTAAAGACGCATGCAGGGACCTATGATTGGTGACTGGCATCGCAAAACCGTACTTGACATAAGATACCTTATGGGACGTAACATATTGATTTTTAATGGAATATTTTACGCCCAATTTTTATTATGCTGCGGCAGATTCGGACGTCGGCAGGCATTCCGTATCAGCTAGGTAGCCTCCCCATCTCCGGGGTTATAGTAGATGTTATGAATCGGTTCCTTCCCCAGAAAGTGATCGATGCGGAAGATCACGTGATCGGCAAAAGCCGAGCGCAATATCCCATTCAATTCACGCGACGACGCGAGATCCCGGCCAAACGGTTTCTCTACCACCACCCGTGCTTCCGAAAGCAACTAGCCTGTTTTAACCCCTCGACGACCGTCGCGAACATGCTGGGCGGGATCGCCAGGTAGAACAGGGGACGCAGGAGTCCTGTAAAGCCTTGCAGAGCTTGTCGAATGTCAAGGATTCACGGTAGTCGCCGTCGATATAGACCAGTCGTGAAGAGAGCTTCTCGCAGGCATCCTGGTGCAGGCCTCCGTGTTTTTCAAGGCTTTCCTTGAGGCGCTCTTTGAGCTTTTTCAGGCTCCAGCCGGACTTCGCCACGCAGATGAAGGGAACTTCGAAATGACCGCGGGCGGCGAGGGCCTGCAGCGCGGGAAAGACCTGCTTGTAGGCGAGGTCACCGGTCGCGCCGAAGAAAACGAATGCATCCGAGACAGGTTCGCTCACGCTCCTTTGGAGACCGGGCCCTGCTCCCGGTGCCCGCCGAATTCTTGCCGCATAGCCGACAGGAGCCGGTCGGCAATTATGGGAATGAAAAAGCCCCCGTAGTTTCTACGGAGGCTCCATTCATTTTCGCCCGTCGTCAAAAATCATGACGGGCTAAAGGCTGCAACCTTCTTTGCAGTGCGATACCGGACGGATGCGAAATCTGGATGTCCACATAAGCGTAACGTCCTTTACGATTGTTATATGGCAGAGAGAGCATCTATCGTGCCAGAAACAGGCTGAGTGCTTTTGAAGTATAAGTGTCTAAATGTACAAGGTAAAAGCCAAAGGAGAACATTGCGGAGCGAGAATCCAGTCAACAGAATCCGCCATTAGTAGCATTACTGCTGGATACGACGGGATGCGAAGGTATGACTGCGGCGAGTCAAGGTTGGTCGATCGACAAGTGATGAATACCTCAGCCACTTGGCACCGGTAGCTCCTATGATGGCACCAGCTCCCGTAACGGAACCACCGGCAGCACAATCACCCAGCCTACGCTGCGTTGATTGTAAAATAAAATGTGGCACCTTTGCCCACTATACCTTCCGCCCATACACGTCCATCATGCCGATGGATAATACGCTGCACAGTGGCCAGTCCGATTCCAATGCCAGGGAATTCCTTTTCGCTGTGCAGGCGCTGGAAAGCGGCGAACAGTTTGTCGGCGTAGGCCATGTCAAAACCGGCTCCGTCGTCTTGTACAAAATAGGCCACACTTCCGTTTGGTTGCGGCACTGTGCCGAATTCAATGTGCGCTGAGTCGCGCTGGCCGGTGAATTTCCAGGCGTTGCTTAACAAGTTTTCCAGTACGATACGCAATAACGGACCGTCGCACAGAGCCGTGACGCCTTCGGTGATAGCAAATTCGACATGACGAGTGGGCTGAAGTTGTTGCAACTCGGTGGCGATCAGGTGAACAATGGCGCTAAGGTCAACCGATTGCCTCAAAAGCTTTTCGCGAGAGAAGCGAGTCATTCCCAATAGAGCACCGATGATATCATTCATGCGCTCCACAGAAACACGAATTTTTTGGAGGACCTGCAAGCTTTCGGCACTCTGCTTGTCGGCATGGTTTCCTGTGAGAATATCTGTGAAGCTCCCGATCCGTCTTAGGGGCGCACGCAAATCATGGGACACCGCATCATTGAAGGTTTCCAGCTCTTTGTTGAGTGATTCAAGCTGGGAGGTGCGCTCCCGCACGCGCTGCTCCAAATCGGCATTAAGTTTTTTGATTTCAGCTTCGGCTTGCTTGCGCTCAGTGATATCGCGGATGTTGCATTGGGCTACTTTTTTATTGTTCACAAAATATACATTACTGACAAACTCAACGGCAATATGCTTTTGATCTCTTGTTTCAAGAGGCAAATCTTCATAACGGATATAGCCCTTGCTCTGTAATTCTTCAAAATTAAATTTCGATTCCTCCTTGTCTTGAAAGGCGCTGATCTCCCATAGTTTTTTCCCTAAAAACTCTTCCTTTGAAAAGCCCAACATCTTTATCAGAAATGGGTTTACATCCTGTATCTGACCAGTGCCTGCATCGAGAATCAATATCCCATCTTGGGCTGTCTCAAAGAGTCGACGATAACGATTTTCCGAAACCTCCAGCAAATCTTTCGCCTCTTGGCTCTTACGGCGTAGCTCCACTTCTCGCAGGCCGCGTTCGATCGCCGGGACCAAACGTGGCCACTCCCGTTTTTGAATATAGTCTTGTGCCCCCTCCTGTATCAGTGAGACTGCCAGATTGAGATCAATTTCCTTAGCCACAATAATGAATGGTATATCTGGGCGTACTTCCTTCGCCAGCGCCAAGGCAGCTGAGGCGCTTAAGAGCGGAATAGCGTAACCTGAGGTAATTACATCCCAATCCTTATCTTCTATGGCGGAGCGCATGGCATCAGGAGTATCCACTATTTCATAAACGACATCATAGCCTCCACTGCGTAGGGCGTGCAGCAATAAGCTTGCTTCATCTTCTGAATTCTCAACCATCAATACTCGCAACGGTTTCTTCATAGATACCACCCTCTGGGTGCATTGGCGGCGACTCATGACCGAAGCCTATACACCGGCCAGAACTTTCCGTAGGTTCGACAGATACCTAATTATATCAGGTCCGGAATCGAGCGGGCAAGGCCATACAGCATGTGAGGCCGCTTAACACCCCGTTTCAAGGTTCCCTCCCTCCGATTCAAAACCAAGGAGGGGCCTGACGTAATTTAGGATTTTTGCTTTCGATGCGGGTATACTTGGGAGTCATGGAAAAGCAGTCGAAACCAAAAAACCAGCGGGGAGCATCTGGGATGATTTCACCACTAGCCAAACGGTCAGAACAGGACCTTATGCGTTTCCCAATTGTCGGCATCGGGACCTCCGCCGGAGGATTGGAGGCTTTGGAACTGTTCCTACGGCATGTGCCGGAAGGCAGTGGTTTGGCCTTCGTCATCGTCCAGCACTTGG
>Ga0209123_1002154_pt1 | contig 17433 bp, 16 predicted proteins | sample BarGraIncu00431A_FD_184500 | JGI IMG/M metagenome (GOLD analysis project Ga0209123, IMG submission 184500) | Arctic peat soil microbial communities from Barrow, Alaska, USA - Barrow Graham LP Incubations 004-31A (SPAdes) (version 2) | ecosystem: Environmental > Terrestrial > Soil > Wetlands >... | reverse complement strand
CCCTATTTGACCAATGACAAGGCGCAGCAAATAACGTCGGCATACAATATCCTGTCCGGCGGAACCAATATGGTGCAGGTATTCGCCCTGAATAATGCAGTGAAACCATTTGATAACCCGCTTGTCAGGGAAGCGATGAATTACGCAGTCGACAGGGATGCCGTGATTACGCAGACAGCAGTGTCAGGAATCAAGCTTATAACAGGTATGTCGCCTGCCATGGGCGATTACTATGACAAGTCCCTGGACGGTTCTTACCCTTATAATATTGAAAAGGCCAAACAGCTCCTGACGCAGGCCGGATATCCGGACGGGTTTACCACTTCCGTAACCGTTCCTTCCAATTATGTGATTCATGTCAACACAGCCGTCGTTCTTGCGGAGCAGCTCAAAGCAGTTGGTATTACCCTGGAAATCAAGTCCGTAGACTGGGCAACATGGCTCAGCGATGTATATACGGCACGGAATTATGATTCAACGGTTATTGCCATCACTTCGGAATACAGTCCGAGGGACGTCCTGTCCCGCTATGTATCCACATCAGACGGAAACTTCATGAACTTCAGCGATCCGGCATTTGACAAGATTTTTGGCAGCATCGAATCCGCAACGGACAATGCGCAGCGAATTGAACTCTATCACCAGCTTCTTTCCATTCTTGTAAAAGATTCTTCTTCCGTATATCTGCAGGATCCGTCCAATATTGTAGCTGTGAAGAAAGACCTGACAGGCTATCAGGTGTATCCTATATATGTACAGGATCTGTCGACTGTGCACTATTCCTGAAAAAGTCCGCCACAGCCTCGGCAACAGGGGGCTTTGTGCCTGCAGATCATAACGCAGATAGGAAACAATGAAATACACATTGAAGAAAGCCGTACAGCTTATCATAACTTTGTTTCTGGTATCCTTGATTACGTTTGCCGCGTTTTCTGTGATACCCGGGGATCCTGCGCGCGTTATGCTCGGAGTCAACGCGACGCAAGCCCAGGTTGCCCTTCTTCGTACCGAACTCGGATTGGACCATTCCCTTGTATACCAGTATTTTCATTGGCTCGGCGGCGCACTTACCGGCAACTTCGGAAACTCAGTCAGTTCTGGTGATCCCGTGTCCTTTCTGATCGGGCAAAGGCTTCCCGTAACGCTTGCACTGGGTCTTCTGGCCTTGCTGATTACTCTTGTTTTTTCTTTTCCGCTCGGTCTTGTCTCAGCACAGCATCCGGGGAAGACACTTGACCATATCGTCTCAGTGATAAGTCACGCGTTTGCGTCCCTTCCGCCATTTGTCCTTGGCCTTCTGCTGACGTTTCTGCTTGGCTTTACTTTTCATCTTTTTGTTGCCGGAAATTATGTGCCGTACCAGACGAATTTCTTCGGGTTTGTCGGCTGTCTTTTCGTTCCCGCGCTTGCGATTGCCCTTCCCAAAATTGCAATGACCGTAAAATTCCTGCGGTCATCCATCCTCGTTGAGAAGGAGAAGGAATACGTACGCACAGCACAGAGCCACGGCCTTACCGAAAAGGATGTCATGGTCCGTCACATTCTTCCGAATGCACTGATCCCTGTGCTTACCATGCTGGCCATTATTACATCTGATATTCTGGGCGGAAGCCTGATTGTTGAGCAGACCTTTAATCTTCCCGGATTGGGACGGCTGCTGCTTCAGGCCATCAGCAGCCGTGATTTTCCGCTGCTTGAAGGAATTGTCCTGTATCTGGCCGCCCTTGTCGTCCTTGTGAATTTTTTCATGGACATTGTGTATAGCCGGGTTGACCCCCGCATTCGACTGCAGTAAGGGGGGGAGAGAAAATGATTCTAATCAGTGAAACGCCAAAGATAAAAGCTGCCTCCCGATTCCCAAAAGGCACGGGGGCCCTGATCATCGGATCCCTTTTCATAGGAACGATTCTCGTGTTCCTGATCCTCTCCCTGATTCACACGCCATACGGTCCGGATGAAATAAACAGTGCTGCCAAATATGCCGCACCCTCCTGGGAGCACTGGTTTGGATGCGACAATTTCGGCCGTGATATCCTGAGCCGTATCATGAAAGGAACACAGACCACCGTTTTGATTTCGTTGAGTGCGATATCGATCGCCCTTGTGATGGGAGGACTGATCGGTGCTGCTGCAGGGTTTTTCCCCGGAATATCCGATATGATGATCATGCAGGTGTCGGATGCCGTTATGGCTTTCCCCGGAATCCTTCTTGCGCTTGTGTTTGTCGCTGTATATCATCCGGGTGCCGCAACAATCGTCCTGGCACTTGGCATTGTATTTGCCCCCAGTTACGCCCGTGTCATCCGGAGCGGTATCCGGCAGTTAAAAGAACGGGAATATATCCTGCAGGCTCGTCTTCTGGGTGTTCCCGCCCCGCGCCTTTTCTTCGTGCATATGCTGCCCGGCCTGATGCCCCAGTTGATTCCGGCTGTCGTGATCGGAATTGCCAATGTGGCGCTGGCTGAAGCGGGCATGAGTTACCTGGGTCTTGGAATCCAGCCGCCCAATGCGAGTTGGGGCAAAATGCTTTCCGATTATCAGAGCGATTTGTTCATCGCCCCCTGGACAGTTATTTTCCCTTCGCTGTTTTTGATACTGTTTGTACTCGGTCTGTATTTCCTGAGCGAGTCGCTTCGTATCAGGCTGGATAAAGGAGGTGCGGGAAGATGACAACAGATAAAGATTATCTTCTGGATGTCCGTGACCTGACTTTGTCTTTTCCCGCATCAAATCATATGCAGGAGAAAAAAGTGCTGTCCGGCATTTCCTTTGGCATACGGCGCGGTGAGATTCTCGGAATTGTCGGGGAATCCGGCTGCGGCAAGACAATTACCGCCCTTTCGGTAGCAGGTCTCCTGCCGGGTTCGGCCAGGGTGGAATCCGGTCAGATTTTTTTGAACGGTCAGGATTTGCAGTCCCTCTCCGCTGATAAGCGAAGGAACCTTCTGGGACGGGATATCTGCATGATTTTCCAGGAACCTCTTTCTGTGCTTAATCCGCTGATGACAATCGGCAGGCAGCTGACCGAAGTGCTGACTGCACATGTCGATTCCCGATTAGACAGAGCTATGAAAATCCGGAACCGGAAGAGAATCCTCGAGATACTTTCGGGTGTCGGATTTACAAATCCTATACGCATTTATGATGCCTATCCGCACCAGATCTCGGGCGGCCAGCGCCAGCGCGCACTGATTGCAGGCTGCCTTCTGCTGAATCCGTCGCTCCTGATTGCAGACGAACCGACAACTGCCCTTGATACTGTGACACAGGCGCAAATCCTTGACCAAATTCGAAGGATCAGCAGCCGGATGAATCTGGCCGTTCTTTTTATTTCTCATAATCTCATGCTGATAGAAAAATTGTGCGACCGTGTGGCTGTCATGCATAATGCCAAAATAATTGAATGTGATTCCGTGGAAGAAGTCCTGCATCATCCTAAAAACCTGTATACCGTTGAACTGATCCGGAATAGTTCCTTTGCATCCCTTTCCCTCAAACAAAAATCCGGCAATTTGTCAGGGGGAGAGGCGGCTTTTGTCGTACCCCTTTCGGATACGACCCCTCTTCTAAAGGTCTCCCACTTGCATGCCGGTTACGAGGAAGCTTTTTTCCAGAGCAGGCAAACCAATAAAGAAATCCTGTCCGATGTCTCCCTGTCGGTATATCCGGGTGAAATTATGGGCCTGGTCGGCACAAGCGGCGGCGGCAAAACCACTCTTGCGCGTGTCATAACCGGCCTGCTCCCCGCTTCAGACGGTAAAATTTACGAGAACGGCCGGTTGATGGCAGATTTTTCCACAAAAAAGCACACCTACGGGAACTCGTCCGTAGGGCTCGTATTCCAGGACCCTTACAGTTCCCTCCACCCGCAGAAAACGATTGCATGGCTCCTGGAAGAACCCTTACGGGTTCACCATATCGGGAGTAAATCCAGCAGGGGTGAACTAGTCCATGCCATGATGCACGACGTTGGACTTCCCCTGGAATACCTGAATTATTATCCGTATCAACTGTCGGGTGGCCTCCGGCAGCGCGTTGCCATTGCGATGAGCCTGATGCTGTCACCCTCGCTCATCATCGCCGACGAACCGGTATCCGCACTCGACGTATCTGTGCAGACCCAAATCCTGCGGCTTTTGTGGGATCTTCATGAAAAGAAAGGTACTTCCTTCCTTTTCATATCCCATGACCTTCGTGTCATCCGTACTTTATGCAGCAGAGTTGCTGTTATGGAAAACGGAAAGATAGTAGAAAGCGGCACGGTCGAAGAGATTTTCACTCATCCGAAACATGCCGCCACGAAAAATCTTATTCTTGCTGAAAAATCAGGCCGATTCGATGATCACCGGCCCATCATTTAATAATCAGCTTGCTTTTCAGGAAAGAAGGCTGCCAAGATTCGCCTGGATCTTCTGTGCGATTTCCGGCTTATTCATTGTATATATATGAATACCGCGCACACCGTTGGCCACAAGTTCAATAATCTGCTCCGTCGCATATAGAATGCCGGCCTGTTTCATGGACTCAGGATCGTGTCCCCATTTATCAAGTATTCCCTTGAGACGGGTAGGCATAACCGCACCGGACAATTGGGCAATGCGCTGAATCTGCCTGGCTGCCGTTACCGGCCATACACCTGCTACAACAGGCACCTGAATATTCTTCCGGTAGGCTTGATAGAGGAAACTGAAGAGTACATTATTATCGAAAAACATCTGTGTAACAAGGAAATCCACACCGCAGTCAACCTTCTCTTTAAGGTAGACCAGGTCATGCTCTTTACTGTCACATTCGATGTGGCCTTCCGGATAACAGGCGGCACCGATACAGAACCGGCCCCGCGCCTTAATGTCAGATATAAGCTGATATGCATATTCATATTCATACCGGGCAGTGCCATTGGGTTGATCGGGCGGCCGGTCCCCGCGAAGTGCAAGAACATTATGAAGGCCGTTTGCATCCATTTGGTCAAGGAGGCCCGCTACTTCGTCCCTCGTTGAAGAAACGCAACTCAAGTGCGGCAGCGCTGTGGTTTCAAGTCTGCCCTGAATATCCGACGCGATACGGACTGTATTCTTCGACGTCCCTCCGCCGGCTCCGTACGTTACGGAAATATAATCCGGGCTAAGTGCAGACAACGCTGTGACAGCCTGTGCTACACTTTCATATCCGTCATCCGTCTTAGGCGGAAAAACTTCAAATGATAAGGTGACCGGCTTACTGTTCAGGCAATCGATAATTTTCACAATAATACGCTCCTACTATGGATTTATGTTCATTTATTGTAACACGAGGCTCCACAAAAAAGCACAAACTCCTTCCGGAAAACTGGGCAACCAAAATCAAAGTATACTGCAAATATTTATATACTTGCAGTACACATTGCATTCATATATTTCTGCCTTCGCATTATATTATTCCATGCAAGCTATTTATTTATCAAATTGATACTTCCGATGTCATCTCCATATTGCATACAGCGAACCCGTTACAGTGATTGTAGCACCGGGTCTATAAATCGTACCGCCACTTGCAGATGTGCTCCAGCCATCAAAGGTTCTAGCATCCCCGTTATTTTTTGTGCTTGTAGGTATTGTTGTCGGTAACGTAATTGTACCGTCGGGTCCTGTCATAATGGTAGAAGGTATACCGCTACTATTATTGTATGGAGATGAAGTATTGGCATCAAAGCCAATTGAATAAATCGGCTGTATAGCCGTCACCGTGACATTGAAAGGGTTGCTTGAAGATTTGGCGAAAATAGAAAAATCAGCGTAATTAAGTTTTACCACGGCTGTTGTGGCCGTAGTCGATACTATATCGGCGTTATAATCATATGTTAAAATCGTACCGCTCGGGAAAGACACTGTTACATATTTAGGAAAGCTTGTATTGGTAATTGCGGTGCCGGATAACTTTACACGCCAATTTCCTCTCGCATCATTCCATGACGATATATCAGTAAGAACTGCTGCAGTATTGGGTAAAGCATTTGCAGCTGGTGTTGGTGTAGGCGTTGCCGTTGGTGTTGCTGTCGGCGTTGCCGTTGCTGTTGGCGTCGCTGTTGCCGTAGGCGTAATCGAAGGAGTGACCGAAGGAGTAACTGTCGGCGTTACTGATGCGGTAGCCGCTGCCCCTCTGCCTAAAGAATCGACAGCAGTCTTGGCTGCACCATATTTGTTCTGGTGGGAGGCTACGGCGGCTGTGGCCGATTTCGCCGTAGTTAAATAATTTGTTACTGTAACAGTCACAACTGATGATAAAATTACTATGATTCCGAGACAAACCATCATCTCTACGAGAGTAAAGCCTTTTCTATTCATTCTATGATCCTCCGCAGAAAAAAGAGCACCATGCAATACTTTTATGTAATCAACATCATCATACCACGATTTTTCAAAAATTACATTGTCAGAATGATATTCCCGTGTATTTGCATTATCCCGGCAGACAGCAGCTTTACCGGTCAAAAAGAACCCGGCCTCCCGAAGTGCTGCAGGATTGATGTATCATGATTATTTTTCACCGGCAGCAAGCTTTTCCTGCGCAAATTCCATAAGGGCCGCCCGTTCGTTGGGCAATTCCCCGTCGATAACCGCAGACAGTGTTTCCCGCAGGATTGACCCGATTCTCTGCCCGGGTACAGCGCCTGCCGCCAGAAGATCATTTCCGTTAATAGCCAGGTCTTTCATCGAAAAGCAGGCATTTTCTGCAAGGATCTTCTCAAGAATTTCCTGCACATTCGCCTGTTCTTCAAGCCGGTACAGGCTTTTCTCGGATTGTGCCAGTGTATCCGCCCTCTTAAGTGCAAGAAGATCCCTTAGCATAAGCTCCCCGAACTGGTTTAAGCGCCGCCGGACTATTTTCTCGGACGGTTCAAGTAACACGTCGTGCCACAGGACAAGTGTTTCGACCTGTTCCCGTGTCCGCGTATCAGACTTCAGGCGTAAAAGGACCGTGTGTGCAATGTCGCAGCTGACTTTCTGGTGCCCGTAGAAATGACCGATGCCGGCTTCATCCATCACAAAAGTCCGGGGTTTGCCGCTGTCGTGGAACAACGCGGCCAGCCGGAGGCTTCTCTGCGGCGGTGTATTCATGACGACACGGACCGTATGCTCCCAGACATCATAGCTGTGGTGCGGATTATGCTGCAGGAATCCTTTCATCGGAAGTATTTCCGGAATGACGACACCCAGGATATTCACATAATACTTGAGTATGCGGTCTGCGCTGTTTCCGCAGAGCAGGCCGGAAAGTTCAGACCATATCCGCTCCGCCGATACGCGTTCCAGAAGCTTTTTATACTCAAAAAGACATGCGCGGGTATTTTTCTCAATATGGAATCCGAGTACTGCGGAAAAACGAAGCGCCCTTACTATGCGCAGTGCATCCTCCCTGATGCGGAGATTCGGGTCGCCGACGCAGCGGATGATACGGTTCTCCAGATCCTCCCGTCCGCCGACATAGTCAACGATGTGACCTGTCCTGTCCATCGCAAGGGCATTGATCGTAAAGTCCCGTCTTTTCACATCTTCTTCAAGTGACCGGCTGAAATGCACACTATCCGGCCGGCGGGAATCAGAATAAGATCCGTCTATACGGTATGATGTAATTTCAACGGGTCGCCCGGAGACGAGAATGGTAAGCGTTCCGTGGGCAAGTCCTGTCGGAATCGTCTTGAAATCCGCAAAAACTTCCAGCATATTTTCAGGGGTCGCATCAGTAGCTAAATCAAAATCGGCCGGGGTGCTGCCGAGAAGTAAATCCCGGACGGCACCGCCGACCAAATATGACTCAAATTCGTTCTGAGCCAGAAGTTCCATGCACGTATGCACGTGCGCAGGAATACGTAATGAGTATTCGTTCTCTTCCTTATGTACCATGACCACCGTTTCCGGCCGTTCGGCCCGGGGTATTTCGGCAGGTACTCTTTGTCTTTTACTCGTAGCGCAGGGCGTCAATGGGTTTTAGCCTTGCGGCTTTATTTGCCGGATAAATTCCGAAAATGACGCCGATTGCAAGGGAAAATCCGAGTGCAAGAGCAGAAACCGAAACGGACAGGTGTAGCTGCATATCCATGATACCACTTAGAACCTGCAGCAGACCAGCCCCCATAAGCATACCTATGATACCTCCTGTTATGGAAATGGAAACAGCCTCAATCAAAAACTGAATCAGAATGTCCGCATGCTGTGCGCCGATTGCCTTCCGGATTCCGATTTCGCGTGTTCTTTCCGTTACGGAAACCAGCATGATGTTCATAATTCCTATCCCGCCGACAATAAGTGAAATACTGGCAATCCCTCCGAGAAGAAGGGACATCGTACCCATGACACTGTCAAGAGCACTGAGAATATCCCCCATATTGAAGATGGTATATCCCTTATCCTCACTGTCAGCAGAAGAAGCCTTGATTTTGGAACCAAGGAAATTCTCCAGGGCCTGCTTGCCTTGATCGATCGTGCCTGCCGAAGCGGCACTTGCGTTGAAAGACCGGATGGATGTCTGATGGAGGAGCCTTGAGGCGGTATTAATCGGTATATAAATCTTAGAGTCCTGCGAACTCATGGATGTTGTACCGTCCTCTTTGAGTACGCCTATAATTTCAAACGACCGCCCGAGCATGGTAAAACTGCTCCCGACAACATCAATATGTCCGAACAGGTCTTTGGCAATTTTCGCCCCGACAACGGCGACATCCAGGCGGTTCTCATTGTCGCTTGACTGAATGAACCTGCCGTTGGTTACCGTGACGCCGTCAACGCTCTTTGAATTCTCAGTCACTCCTGAAATGCTGGCACTGGATGTCTTTCCGTCTGCTTTTGCTATATCCGATCCTCCGATTACCGGAGCAATCAGGCCAAGTCCATCCTTGTTCTGAAGATTCGCCAGATCCTCAAGGGTAATATATGTCTGCTTGGGGCTTGTGATCGATACGATCAGTTTGTTTCCTCCGAGTCCTTCCAGCTGTGCTGTAACCGAATCAGTCGCCCCCTGGACGATCCCGACCAGAAGCGTCACGGAAAGTACGCCGATAATTATGCCCAGCATCGTGAGAAAGGATCTCATTTTGTTGCTGAGTATAGCGGAAAAGGCCATTTTGACAGCTTGTGTAAGCTTCATTTCAACATCGCCTCCCTATGCATTTTCTCAGCTCTTTCCTCTTCGTCCAGATAGGCAGCTTCATCGTCGAACTTGCTGTCCATCACAATTCTGCCGTCGACCAGACGGACACGCCGTTTGGCTTCCGAAGCAGTATGGATGTCATGGGTAATCAGAAGGACAGTATTCCCCGCTTCATAAAGTTCATGCAGAAGCTCAAGGATTTCTTTGCTGGACCGGGAATCCAGGTTGCCGGTCGGTTCGTCCGCCAGGATCAGGGAAGGCTTTGTCACAATCGCACGGGCAATGGCAACTCTCTGCTGCTGTCCTCCGGACAATTGATTGGGCCTGTGATGTGTCCGTGATTGAAGGCCGACGCGTTCAAGTGCTTCAACAGCACGTTTCTTCCTCTGCGAAACCCCGACACCCTGGTATATGAGCGGAAGTTCGACATTTTCAAGGGCCGTCAGCTTCTGCAGAAGATTGAACTGCTGGAACACAAATCCGATTTCCCGGTTCCTGAGCGTCGCCATCTGCCTGTCCGTGAAGGAAGATATATCACGGCCGCGCAGAATATACTGCCCGTCATCAACGGTATCCAGGCATCCTATGATATTCATAAGAGTGGACTTCCCGCTGCCGGAGGCTCCGATAATAGCAACAAACTCATGCTCTTCAATGGTGAGGGAGAGGTGGTCGACTGCGTGGACGGTGTCCCCTCCCAGAACATAGGTCTTACTGATGTCTTTCAATTCAATCATGCTGTTGTCCCTGCCGTGTTCGAATTACGGTTGCCAAACATAAAGCTGCCTGTGCCGGTACTTGTCGAAAGGTCCTTCACATACTGTCCTTCCTGTATTCCGGACAAAACCTCTGCCTGGGAACTGTTAAAGAGACCGACGGTAATTTTGGTTTGTATCCCGTCCGATGCAGATACTGCAGCTTTCGAGCCCGGTGCGGGCATAACCATTACATATTTCTCCCCGTCAATCGTCTTTATTGCAGAAACCGGAATAAGAAGCACACCCTGATGCGAAGCTACCAGTATATCAGCCCTTGCACTCATGCCTGAAAGGACCTTTTCGGACTGGTCGACCAGAATAGTAACGTCATAGGTAGTCATTCCGTTTAAGTAACTGCCTGTACCGGATATGCGTGTTACTTTGCCGGTAAATGTAGCTCCGGCCAAAGCGTCCAGTGCAATATTGGATGTCTGTCCGATTTGAATGTTGGCGATATCGAGTTCGTCGACCGCTACTACCAGCTCATATGCAGCGGTTGATCCGATTGAAAAAAGCTCTGTACCTTCAGGGACATTTGTGCCCTGCATCACATTCAGTTTCTCAACCACACCGTCCTGCGGAGCCCGCACGGTAAGCTGCTCTTTCTGTGAAAGCTTTACGGAAAGCTTATCAAGTGTATTCTGACGTGATGTCAGAAGCTGCAGGTACGCCGAAGAATATACGGAGTCGGCAAGCTTGATCAGTGTGTCCCCTACCGCAACTTCTTTATTCAGGTCTACTTTGATCTCAGATATGACACCTTCCGATCCTGTGACATAATAGGGCATGTGTACGGATAGTTTGCCCTCTCCGATCACCGTGCCGTCTTTTGCCGTTACCACAGCAGGAGCGTCCAGCTCATAGGAGTCATCACTCAGCAGGATCGATGCCTGTCCGTTGACGTACGTCTTGATTGTGGTTTCCACTGACTTACCGCCGACAGATACTGTTACGGCATCCCCTGCCAAAGCAGCAGATGCAGGAATGAATTTCAGCTCCATCTTATCATCTGCAGAAATGAGAATCAGACCGCTGCTGCTCTGCATCGCTGTTGCGGCATCCTGTCCGGGTACCGCGAAAATCGCCTTAACACGACCCGATACCGGAGAATTAATCTTCGAGCTCTTCGTTTTATCAGAAAGGAGAAGCTGCGAATCCTGTGTGGTAAGGGTTGACTGCAGCGTTGCTATCTCCTCGTCAATTGTGCTGCTTATCATCGAGAAGATCACGTCGCCCTTTTTGACGGTATCCCCGTTTTTTGCAGAAAGCACACCGATCTCTGCCGTAAGCGGTGCATATACGGAAGTTGACGACGAGGGCTTAAGTGAACCGCTTGCCTGTACGACTACCGAAATGTCGCCCTTTACGACCTGAACATCTTTAGCCGACGCAAGAAGGGCCCGGGCCGCTCGCGAGGAGGATTGGTAAGCCGCAAATGATACAGCACCTATAATAATAACAGCAGCGCCGATAATCACCCACTTGACCCATTTTCTATTCTTTTTGTCAGCCATATTAGCCTCCTTCATACGATTAAGTAAATTGATACTCATTTATTATGTGCTGTTTGAATCGGATCGTCCATAGTCTATGCCTCTTACTTCACGCTGGTATGTTTTTTGATGATATGTGCAGTCCAGCACAGAAGTCCGACCGCAATAAACGGAATAAGGATATAATACCCGATTCCAATAATTCCTGAATCGGCTCCGGCCGCACCGGAAGTATTGATCGTTTCACTGAGGGATGAAAACATGTTTTGGGTTACCAGCTTGAAACCGCCCAGTGCTCCGTCGGCAGTTGTACTCATTTCCAGACCAAGCGGGAAGAAGAGAATTGTAAGTGTGCCAACTACCTGAAGTGCAATATACTCTGCAAAATATACAAGTATCGGTCCGCCTATGCCAAGGGAATGCATCTTCGAAAGACTGCCGACCGTGATGGCAAAGTAAGCTTCGGCCAGGAACATCACGTACATGACAATCATCCATGCAATCACAATAATCCAAAGTACCGCCTCCTGGTTCTGCAGGCCGAAAAGCAAAAGAAGCGAGTGATATCCTTTGGAAATTTCAGCGAGCGGATCGGCGGATTTCATAAATTCCGTTATCAGTACAACTGCAGAAACGGCGATTCCGATCAGGAAGCTGCAGAGGGTCCAGATAAATCCGACCAGCAGTTTGCTCCAAAGGAGAAGGGAAGGCTTCACGGGAAGTGTGTGGGTAAGATAGGATTCATTTGAATACATGTTTTTGTAATAACGCCAGACGACCAGTGCGGATGCAACCACTACCTGTGCGACGCACATCATGATCATCAGTGCCAGTGATATTTTCGACGCAGCGTCAAAATGGAGTTTTGTCATGATAATATGCACAATTGCAAGAAAAATAGTGACTAAATATACAAACGGAATGATCCGTGCTGTTGCACGAAACTCATGCTTTACAAGCTTACCGAACATGCGAACACCTCCCTGAATAATTCATCGACACTTTTGCCGTATTTCTCACGGATAACATCTACCTCTTCGAAGAGCTTGAGCTCACCGAAGCCGAGGAAAATGACGCTGTCAAAGATTTTCTCAACATCTGCTATCAAATGCGTAGCGAAAATCATGAGTGCGTCCTCTGAATACTGCTTTAGTGTCACATCCAGAATGGCGCTTCTTGTCGCAGGATCCACACCGCCCATTGGTTCATCCAACAGGTAAACCTGCGCTTTTCTTGCCATTACCAGAATCAGCTGCAATTTCTCCTGCATGCCCTTGGACATGTTTTTGGTAGGCATATTCTCTTCCAGTCGAAACTGCCTGAGCATTTCCATCGCTTTTACGCGATCAAAATCCGTGTAAAAATCCCCGAATATATCAAATGCATCTTTGGGCCGCATCCATCCGCTTAAGTATGTCTTCTCGGGAAGATAGGACGCAATGGACTTGGTATATACGTCAGGACTGTGGCCATCCAGTAAAACCTTGCCCTGGTAATCACTCGTAAGACCCGCCATGATTTTAAGCAGAGTTGATTTCCCGCAGCCGTTGGGACCCAGGAGGCCCACAATTTTTCCGGCTTCCAGTTCGAGCGTCAAGTCATTCAGGACCGTGTTTTTACCGAATGTCTTGTTCAGGTGTTGAATTTCAATAATGCTCATTTCAAATAATCTCCTTCTTCAAAGTTTCTTCCACAAGCGCCAGCCATTGTTCCCGACTGTACCCGAGCTGCCTCATTTGTTTGATAAAATCCGCAACCTCCTCATCAACCAGCCTGGACCGGGCTTTTTGGATTATTTCTTTCTCATTTGTAATAAACCTTCCGCTGGTTCGTTCCGTATAGACCAGTCCGTCTCTTTCCAGTTCAGCCAGAGCTCTTTGAACCGTATTAGGATTCACTTTGAACTCAACCGCCAGATCACGGACACTCATGACCCGATCTCCCGGATTCCACTCCCCCCCCGCAATGCGGATTGTGAATAGCTTAACAAGCTGAAGATAAATAGGTGAATTCGAATCGAAAGTATTTTCCACCGTGGCTCCTTTCTTCTGGATGTCATGTGCCGGATGTCGTATGCTTAGCACAAATATATTTTCCAGATCCTGTTAAAATTGTATTACTGTGTCGCTGTACTGCGCACTTAATACAGTAATACGGTTGATTTCATATGTCAATGCTTTTTTCAAAATATGATTATTTTTTCACAAATAATTAAATCTTTTCCATTTTTCCCAAAAACAAGTACACTGGGGAAGTATAAAACTTTCGGCAAATGCTTTGTAATTTTATAAAAACACATAAGAATAGGATGGAGATAAAATGGACAGACACCCTATGCGCCGCAGCCAAAGTGAGATCACAGACCCTTTGCTTATCGAACAGCTCCTGAAAAAAGCTTCCGTTTGTCATCTCGGCCTCTCAGATAACGGACAGCCATACGTTGTTCCCATGAATTACGGGTATGCGGATAAGAGCTTTTATCTTCACTGCGCGCAGGAAGGCAGAAAGCTTGACATTATTTCCCGGAACAACCAGGTATGTATTGAGGTGGTAATTGATTATTCCATTGAGTCAGCCGACGCAGCCTGCAGCTGGACAACCCGCTTCACCAGTGTCATCGGTTTCGGCCATGCAAAGGTCATTGATGACCCGCTGGAGAAAGAATCCGCCCTCAATAAACTGATGCAGGCATATACCGGCCTGCCAGAACACACTTTTGCACCGCACTCCATGCAGCGCGTCTGTGTAATACGCGTCGACATGGACGATATACGTGCCAAAGAATCAGGCGACTGAAATGTTCGGATTTGTACCCTTTATGGGTAGCTCATTTGAGACCGGCTGCGGCATGTACGCCTTCAGATGCTGCATTTCTTACGGGAGATAAAATTCGGTTGCATTACTTATGTATCCGCCGGTTATGGTTATTGTTGCAAAACGCTCATATTCCTTCGCATTATTGGCAAGGTCTTTAAGTGTTCCGTCCACGCAGTAATCATCTGACACTGTGTCCGGGCCATCAGGAGGAATCACACGGATACTTCCGTCCTTGAGAACAGGCATGATGATCTCTTTGTTGCTTGTATCACTTATGTAATAATCATTCGGAATATATTCGACACCGTTCTCATCGACTTCGACGATATTGGATTGACCGTCTGCTTTTGCCTGTGCAATGGCTTCTGCTCCTGTGTATATCTTTGCAAGCCGGAATGTTATGGTACCCTGACTTTGGGAGTCGGGGGCTTTCGTCGATACCGAAGTGATATACGCATTGTAGGACCCGTCATCTACGGCCGGTTTTTGTGTCGGGGCAGGTGTGGGGGTAGGAGTTGCCGTCGGCTTCTTAGTTGGTTTGGATGTTGCCTCGGCAGCAGTTGCCGCAGTTGTCTGTGATGACGCAGGCAATGTTGAAGCAGCGGCCGATCCGGCTGTTGTCGTGGCAGCAGTAATGGCTGCTGTTGTTGCCGTTGTTTTGCCCGGGTCGGTAATTTTTTTGGTGCCCTGAAAAAGAACGACAGCCGTTACAGCAACAACAATAACAATGCCGACCGACAAGGCGGCAATCAGAATATTATCTTTCTTCATAAAAGAATACCTCCTACCTATTAGAACGAATATAGGACCAATCCTTCTATGCGTCAAGAACAATCATCAATAACCGGCTTCAAAATTCAGAAGGATCACTTTGATTCGACCTTTTGGAAGGTTTCTCTTGATAAGTGTGTATGCATTGCAGATGCGGTCCTGGCTGCTGCAGTCTTCGCATCTGCCCGACACGGCACAGGGCGTCTTCTTTTTTAAGCGGACGCAGTTTGAAGGTCCTGAGATTTCCCGATTGCGTGCGATAGCAGCATCGAGGTCACTGACACACTTGTTTCTTCCGCAAACGATAATGACATTCTTAGGTCCGTAAATCATGGCAGCTACACGGTTGCCTCTTCCATCGACATTATAGAGCCACCCATCCGCAGTAATCGCGTTTGTCGAAGTGAGGTAAAAATCAGCGGAGAATGCCAGGCGATACATTTCAGCTGTATCCTGCGTTATTTTATCATCCTGAGAATTTTTCTCAAAAAATGCAAAACTCCCGTCACGGAGATAATCGAGAACCCCGGTTTCCTGAAGTGTCATGGATCCGCCGACAGATACCGTGCTTCCCGGAGCCATAAAAGAGTCCAGTATTGCAGGGATCTCCTCTTTTGAATCGACAACAAATGCATCCATTTGATTGATCACTAGTTTTGCTGCAAGTTTTTCAAGTTTTCTGCGCCAGACAAATTCAGAATTAGCATCCATTTTGATCCTCCTAAACTCCGTTTTTTTTCTGCAACAATTTGCCCTTCCCGATCGTCATATATGCAGAAGAAGAGTAATGAATGCAGATGTTAAATCAAGTCCACGGCACCGCGTTTTTTATCCGTTTATAATCCGGCACCGGAAAGAGCAAGGAAGCCGTAGATTGTCCGCCTTATGTATTCATTATCACAATATCACAAAAATAATTTATAATATATCAAGGTTGAAAAAAATTACGAGGAGGTCACATTATGAAAAAACTTTACCGCAAACTAGTATCAGGAGTTCTTCTTTCGGTCCTGCTTTTTACGGCAGCATCCTGCGCGGCAAAGAACGAGGGCACAAAGGAACCCAACGGTACCGGCAGCGTAACCAATACAGAAACCGTTTCGTATAAGGCGACGCTGTCTGCCCAGGAAATAGCCGCATTCCCGGATGCCTTCGTGAACGGGATGAATCAATATGGCTGGAATACCGCTGCTAATCTTTACAGCGGCAAAAACCTGGCAATTTCTCCTGCCAGCCTGGCACTTGCCATACTAATGACACGGACAGGTGCCGTCGGTGCAACCGCGGATGAAATGAAGAATGCCCTTTCTTTATCCTCCCTCTCCGACGAAGATATTCTTTCCTCCTGCAAACAGCTCATGTGGCGTGCAAACACAAACGGCATGGAAGCCGCGAATTCCATTTGGATGCAGAAGGATTATTCTTTTGCCGATGCATTTATCCAATCCTGTACGGATCGTTTTATGGCAGACGCTTTTTCCGTTAACTTCCTGACAGACGCCCCTGCCGCAACAAATGCCATCAACAAATGGGCAAGCGACAAGACCCATGGCAAAATTCCTGAGATGAATCCAGACCCGCTGCCGGATGATACAAGACTTGTCCTGATCAACGCCCTGTATTTTCTCGGCGACTGGGAGATTCCTTTTACAGCCGCAAACAGTTTTGATGAAGTATTCCACGGAACCACTGAAGATTCGACCGTCAAGTTCATGCATGACAAGCGCAATATGCTCTACAGTGAGACACCGGCCTGCAAGATGATTTCTCTTCCTTTCAAGGGAGCCGAAGGAAAAGCCGACAGCCCCTACTCCATGGCTTTCATACTTCCCTCAGAAGGACAGGATATAACCGCATTGATGAATGATCTTGCCTCCAAAGGCGTCTCGTCTTTTGCAGCCGGCCTTTCAGAAGAAAAAGTCCAGCTCTCCCTGCTAAAATACGAATTCACCTTTGATGCATCCATGGTTAAAACAATGCAGTCCCTTGGGATGAAGCTCGCCTTCGACGCAGAAAAAGCACAGTTCGACGGTATGACCGGAGCGGCAAATGATTTGTATATCACCGATATTCTGCACAAATGTTACATACGTGTCGATGAAAAGGGTGCCGAAGCCGCCGCTGTCACTGAAGTCATAGCAGGTGAAACAGCAGCACCGGTAGAAGACGATTTGAAGAACTTCACCGCCGACCGGCCCTTCCTTTTTGCCATCTACGACGAGACGGACAATACGGTATTATTCCTTGGGGTTGTGGGACAGCTTTGATATTTATATCCTTCCTCAGCGCCCATCGGGCGCTTTCATAGAGCCGTTCACTTGCTTCTGAATAGATTCCGCAGGATTGCAAAGCAATCCTATTCCTTCCTCAGCGCCCATCGGGCGCTTTGCAAGAACCATTCACTTGCTTCTGAGTAGATTCCGCAGGATTGCAAAGCAATCCGAGGACTGACCGAGCGAAGAAGCAAG
>Ga0209123_1002153_pt1 | contig 17434 bp, 18 predicted proteins | sample BarGraIncu00431A_FD_184500 | JGI IMG/M metagenome (GOLD analysis project Ga0209123, IMG submission 184500) | Arctic peat soil microbial communities from Barrow, Alaska, USA - Barrow Graham LP Incubations 004-31A (SPAdes) (version 2) | ecosystem: Environmental > Terrestrial > Soil > Wetlands >... | reverse complement strand
AGCCTATCTCTTCCCAAAATATAGTTCATAACTTATCCTTCTCCTTTGGTATAATATATAGTTTAATTATACCAAAATCGACAGACTAATAGTAGTTTATATAGGTTTTCGCACAGCCTGCCGGGGGTTTTTATGAGCGGAGCGAATTTGCTAAGAATGAAGAAAAATCAATCCTTAAAATATAGTAACAAAGTTGGTATAAGTTTTAACGAGTGCTTGAATTTGTATAACCCAATAAACATGTAAAATATTGAAACAACTTAAATTAATTGTCGAAAAAGTTTGAAATATAGCGAGATTAGTGATACAATATAAACAGAATATTCCAAGTTTTGCGTTAATTTAAATTTGTGTAGTATTAGACGTAAAATTTAGGTATTAACACCTTTTTTAAAAAAATAGTTTATAAAAGAGTGATATTCGTATGGAATTCTTACGTTGGATAGCAGGAATATTAATAATTTTCTGGTTATTGGGGCTGGTGCTTAATATTGGTGGTGGCCTGATACACACATTAATTGTCATAGCTGTTATATTATTTGTTTTTGATGTTATTGGTAGAAGAGGACGATAATAGAAAGTGTTATTTTAAATATAACTCAGCACCATTTTACAAAAAAAAAATATGAAAGGGATGTTATTATGTTAAATAAAGCCAAAACACTAAAGAATTACAAATTAAAAGAAGCTATTTTATGAATAAGACAAAACATACAATAGAAATTCTTACACATGAATATAATTTAAAATTAATTCTTTCTATCATTATTCCAATAATAACAATTGTATTAATTATTCTCACAATAATGACTTTACAAGTATTGAAATCCAATTTACTGTTATTACTATAACATTCACTGAGAAAACAAAAATATAATAAAGACACAGTTTATTCCATGGGGTCAGACCCCATTACAGAAATTGGTAACGAAGTGCAAAAGTTCTGTATGCTAATATTATCATTCAAATCTCAGACACCATATAAAAAATATGTTGACACAAAACAATGAAAATGTTATCATAAATGTAAATTAAATAACAGGATTGTTACTAATTAGTAGGCAAAACCTAATTTGAGATGAGTGTAAACTTTGTCTTATTTTGGGTTTTTTTATTGTGAATAAATATGATTGCACTGTGATTATACAAAAACACAACAAATTTTATTGTATATTAGGGTAATTGAATAAAAATTTAGTAATTATAGAGGCATTGGGGTGAATACTATTATTATAAAAAGGATATTAAATAATAATGTGGTTACGACTATTGATGAAAAATCTAAGCGTGAAAAGGTAATTATGGGCAGAGGAATTGCTTTTCAAAAGAGAAATGGAGATATGCTGGATGCTTTGAAAATTGAAAAAGTTTTTATTTTGGAAAATAAAATTGAAAATGAAAAATTTCTGAAATTGATAAATGAAATCCCGATGGAGTACATAAAATTATCAGAGACAATTATAAGCTATGGAAAAGAAAAATTAAATACACAATTTGATGATCATATTTATATTGCACTAACAGATCATATTGATTTTGCTATTAAAAGATACAAAGAAGGTATCAATTTAAAAAATCAACTACTTTGGGAAATACAAAGAATACATAAAAAAGAGTACGAAGTTGGTTTATGGGCATTAGATTGTATTGAAGATGAATTAGGTATTAAAATGGACTTAGATGAAGCGGGTTATATTGCTCTACATTTAGTAGATGCTACCCTTAACCAAAGTATGGATAATACAATAAACATTATTTCAATCGTTCAAGAAATATTAAACATAATAAAATATTTTTTCAATGTAGAGTTTGATGAAAATGATATTTCTTATGATAGACTTGTTACGCACTTGAAGTATTTTTCACAAAGGGTGATTTCAAATAATAGTTTGCCAGAAGATAGTAATGAATTTTTAAATATGATAAAAATAAATTATTATAAACCATATACTTGTGCATTAAAGATAAAGATTTTTATTATAAAAAATTATGGCTACACAATAAACGATGGAGAAATAGTTTATTTAAGCCTTCATATTCAGCGTGTTATTTCTAGTATAACTTATAAGATGTCTTGTAAAAAATTATAGGATTATACATTTATAAATATATATAAGGAAATAGACTAATGATTTGTTTAAAATACTAAAAATTTAATATCAGGATTGTTACTGGTTATCCAGGCAAAACCTAAGTTGAAGATTATACACTTGTTGTATTAATTCAATTTAGGTTTTTTTATTTGAATTAGCAATAGCTACTTAATGTACACAAGATAATATAATAATTAATTTTGTGTAAAAAAATATAGGAGGGTAAAAATGGATTATAACAAAATAGCTAAAGAAATTTTAACGTATTTAGGTGGAGAAAACAATGTATCTAGTGCTGCACATTGTGCTACAAGATTGAGATTGGTTTTAAATGACGATAAAAAAGCAAACATAAAAGAAATTGAAAAAATGGATGCTGTTAAAGGGGTATTTAACAGTGGAGGCCAATTACAAATTATTATTGGTCAAGGGACGGTAAACAAAGTATATGCAGCTTTCATTGAAGGAACTAAAATAGGAGAGGCAAGTTTAAGTGATAATAAAAGAGCTGCAATGAAAAATATGAATCCTTTTGAGAAATTTGCAAGAATGTTATCAAATATTTTTGTTCCAATAATACCAGCAATAGTTGCTAGTGGACTTCTAATGGGAATTTTAGGAATGCTTCAAAATTTTAATTTAATTGATTCTAAGAGTGGTATATATATATTATTGAATATGTTTTCAAATGCAGCTTTTATATTTTTGCCTGTGTTAATTGCATTTAGTGCAGCTAAGGAATTTGGGGCTAATCCTTTTCTAGCAGCAGTATTAGGAGGTATAATGATACATCCAGACCTTCAAAACGCTTGGACGTTAGGAACTGGAATTAAAAATTCAATGGATTTTTATGGAATGCATGTAAGCATGGTTGGTTATCAAGGACAAGTGCTTCCTATATTAATTGCTATTTGGGTTATGGGATATATAGAAAGAGGCTTAAGAAAAATTGTTCCAGATATATTAGATATTTTACTAACACCATTCTTAACAGTATTGATTACAGGATTTTTCACATTTTTTATCATAGGACCAGCAGGAAGACTTCTAGGAGATGGATTATCATTTGGTTTAGTAGCAATATACAATACAGCAGGTGTTTTTGCTGGTATATTATTTGGAGGATTTTATTCATTAATAGTTATTACAGGTATTCATCAAAGTTTCCAAGCTGTAGAGGCAGGATTACTTGCTAACCCAAGTATTCATAAGGATTTTTTACTACCAATTTGGTCAATGGCAAATGTTGCACAAGGTGGAGCTGCTTTTGCAGTATATTTTATTACAAAAAATGCTAAAATCAAATCAATAGCAGGTCCAGCATCGTTGTCAGCTGTGCTTGGTATAACTGAACCAGCAATTTTTGGAGTGAATTTGAGATACAGAAGGCCGTTTATTGCTGCAGCTATAGGTGGTGCTGTAGGTGGAGGGTATGTAGTATTTACTAAAGTAGTAATGACTGGTATGGGTGTAAGTGGAATACCAGGTACATCAATTGTACCACCAGCATCTATAATGAATTATATAATAGGTATGGTTATAGCTTTTGCAACTGCTTTTGTAGTTACTACTGTACTTGGTATAAAAGAAGAAAAAGAGGTAAAAAAAGAAATAGAAGAAGATAATAAGGATAAGAGTATTGAAGAGGTTTTAGTTTATAATGAATCGGATGCAAATGCTGTTTTAAATTTAGTATCACCAGCAAATGGAAATGTTGTATTACTTAAAGATATTCCAGACAAAACTTTTTCTGATGAATTATTGGGGAAAGGAATAGCAGTAGATCCTGAAGATGGAATAGTAGTTTCACCAGTGGACGGAACTGTAGTACATTTGTTTGAAACAAAGCATGCAATAGCAATTAAAACAAGTGATGGAATGGAAATTCTGATTCATATAGGAATTGATACAGTCAAAATGAATGGTGAGGGTTTTAAGTCATTTATTAATTCTGGGGATATTATTAAGAAGGGACAAAAATTAATAGAATTCGATTTGGATTTAGTGAAGGCAAAAGCGAAATCACCTATTACAATACTCGTCATTACAAATTCTGATTCTATGAAATTTGTTAAACAGTTAAAGTCTGGTAGAATTAAACAAGGTGAAGAATTGATGTTAGTTGGAATTAATTAAACTAAGAGAGAAACTTTTTTCTCTTTTTCAAGTTTGAAAATAGGAGGTGAAGTCAAAATACAAGTGTATTTTGACATATCGTATGAATAATGTTTTATGTATTGGAGAATTATTAATTGACTTTATTTGTTCAGATTTAAATACAGACATTTCTAAAGGGGAAAATTTCAAGAAAAAAGCAGGTGGTGCACCTGCTAATGTTACAGCTGCAATATCTAAATTAGGAGGGAAATCTTCCTTTGTTGGAAAGGTTGGTAAAGATCCTTTTGGCGTATTTCTAAAGAAAACATTGGACGATCTTCATGTAGATACCTCCATGCTTATTATGGACAAGAAGTGCTATACTACTTTAGCGTTTGTTTCACTTAAATCTGATGGAGAAAGAGATTTTGTATTTAATAGAGGTGCAGATGAACTTCTTAAATATAGTGAATTAGATTTGGAGAGTATATTTTCAAATAAAATCCTTCATTTTGGTTCAGCCACGGCTTTATTAGGTGGGGAAATGAGACAAACTTATACAAAAATTATGAAGGAAGCTAGGGAAAAAGGGATATTTATTTCTTTTGATCCTAATTTTAGAAATAATCTCTGGAATGAAAGAGAAGAGGAGTTTGTTAACATTTCACGTCAATGTATTGATGAGGCTGATTTTGTGAAACTAAGTGACGAAGAACTTAAAATAATATCAGGAAAAGAAAATATTTTAGAAGGCGTAGATTCCTTAATAGGTAATGGTAGCAAAATTATTGCAGTAACCCTTGGAAAACAAGGAACTTTAGTTTCTAATGGTGAACAAACTGAAATTGTTAAAAGTATTAACGTAAAATCAATTGATTCAACAGGAGCTGGAGATGCATTTATAGGTGCTGTATTATTTAAAATATCATTAATGGATGATCCTAAAGAACAAATAAAGGATTTTGACAATGTTAAAGAAATAGTATCTTTCGCTAATAAGGTAGGTGCTTTGGTTTGTACTAAGCTTGGTGCAATATCTGCACTTCCAACTATTGAAGAAGTAGAAAATAAAAATTTAAAATGGTTGTGATATTATGATTAAAAATAATGATTACTATAGATTAAAATATCATTTAATGCCAGAAGTAGGTTTTTTGAATGATCCTAATGGATTCATTGAGTTTAACAGTGAATACCATCTGTTTTATCAGTTTAACCCTTTATATCCTAAAGATAAACTAGTATGTTGGGCTCATGTAAAAAGTTCAGATTTGGTTCATTGGAGCACTTTATCAACTGCACTTTGTCCAGGTGAATGGTATGAAACACATGGATGTTATTCTGGCTCGGCTGTAAATAATAATGGTGAATTTACTTTGATTTATACGGGAAATGTAAAAGATCAATCAGGGGAAAGGGAAACTTATCAGTGTATTGCACAAAGCTATGATGGAGAAAACTTTGTTAAATATAAAAATAACCCTGTTATTAGCAATGCACCAACTGGTTATACAACACATTTCAGAGATCCTAAAGTTTGGAAATATGATAGATTATGGTATATGTCCATTGGAACTCAAACAGAAAAAGAAGAAGGAGTTGTACTTTTATATAGTTCAGAAGATTTATTAGTTTGGAATAAAATTGGAGAAGTTGCTGGTGCAAACACAAATAGATTGAATTATCTAGGCTATATGTGGGAATGCCCAAATTTATTTAACTTAGACGGAAAAGATATATTACTTTTTTGTCCTCAAGGGGTAGAACCTAATGGTGACTTATATAATAATAGATATCAATGTGGATATTTGGTTGGTAAATTAGATTATAAAAGCGGAAAATTAGCTTATGGTGATTTTATTGAGTTAGATAGAGGTTTTGAATTTTATGCTCCTCAAGTTACACAAGATAAAAAAGGACGTTTACTCTTAGTCGGTTGGATGGGTATTCCAGAAGAAGAGGATAGCCCTACGGTAAAGAATAATTGGCTTCATTGTCTAACAATTGTTAGAGAACTGCATCTTGAAAATAATAAAATCTATCAAAACCCAGTAGAAGAAATGAAATTACTTAGAAAAAATGAAACTAGATATGAAAATGTGGTAATAAATAATGAACAGATTAAATTGAATGGTATTTATGGAGACTCTTTTGAGTTAGTTTGTGATTTCTCATGGGAAAATGTGTTGAAATTTGGTATTAAGCTTAGATGTGATGACGGGGAAAATGAGAAAACTTTATTATATTATAATACGGAAGAAGAAAAAATAATATTGGACAGATGCAAAAGTGGATTAAGTAAAACTGGTGTGAGAAAATGCAAAATAGAGAATTGTAAAAAATTAAGAATCCGTTTATTCATGGATAGGTCATCTGTTGAAATATTCATAAATAAAGGTGAAGAAGCTTTTTCTTCTAGAATTTACCCTAAGGAAGAGAGCAAAAATATTTTATTTTATGCAGAAGGAGGAATAGTAAACGTTAATATAAGGCATTGGAATATTTAGCATTTGTAACGCATATTGTAAACAGAAAATTAACAAATGTGATTGACTGGGTATTAAAACAACAAACACACGTTGAAGAATTGCTTAATACAAATAATATTAAATTTAAACAATAGTAAGAAACTACAATAATAAAGGTAACAGCAAAAGTTTATTTTATAGAGAAATCTATAGGGTAGGCTTTTTCTAATTGTTTTAAACAAATAGCCAGTATGTTTTTACAAAATTGATAAAGTAAAAACTTCCAGTTTTTACAACGACCTCAGAGGTCGTTAAATAAACTGTAAGTTTGTGTTTGCTATTAATCTCGAACAAAATATATTATAATTAATATAATTATAAAGAATAGAAGGAGCTGATTTTATGTATAAAGAAATTTCAAAGTTGATTTTATATAATGATTTGGGAGATAACTGCATTTTATGTAATTTAGCAGATATTATTGAGGATTATAACTCAAAGAGTTGCACTAATGAAAAGATTGTAACCCGTATTTATAGGGAAATGAAACGTATTTTGGATCTAGCAACAAACTATGGGTTTGATAAAAATATATGGCACAATTATTTAGTTTTTCTGCTCATCACCAACGAAAATTCTTTTAGTATTACATGTGAAAAAGTAGGAGAAAGTGATGGAACGGTGAATCACTTCGCAAAAAATGATTTTAAAATATTCAAGAACCTATTCGATTATGATTTTTCACATATTGAACAGGATTTAGATATAGATTGTTTTACGACTATTTCTAATTATAAAGCTATTGTAAAAAAAGAAAGAATGTATAATAAAAATGTTAGTGAGAAAGTTCAATATATCAGTAGTTGCATTGAAAATGCAAAAGACGAGGAAGAAGTATTTTGTATTATAACAGGATTCTATAAAGATTTTGGTGTTGGAATGTTTGGACTGAATAAAGCATTTCGCATTGGTCACACAAATGGAAAGTTAGAATTTTACCCAATTACAAATATGGATGAGGTCACATTAGATGATTTAGTGGGGTATAAATTCCAAAAGGAAGAACTTGTTGAGAATACTGAAGCATTTGTAGAAGGAAGAACAGCCAATAATGTTTTATTGTATGGAGATAGTGGTACTGGGAAATCTGCAAGCATAAAAGCAATCCTTAATCAATATTATGACCGTGGTTTGCGAATGATTGAAATCTACAAGCATCAATTTCAGGATTTATCAGCTATAATTTCTCACATTAAAAATAGAAATTATAAATATATCATTTATATGGATGACTTATCTTTCGAAGAATTTGAAATAGAGTACAAATTTTTGAAAGCTGTGATTGAAGGTGGAGTGGAAGTTAAACCAGATAATGTATTAATATATGCTACATCTAATCGAAGGCACTTAATTAGAGAAACGTGGAATGATCGAAAGGATATTGAAGAAAGAGGTGACATCCATACTAATGATACTATGCAGGAAAAATTATCGTTGGCAAATCGATTTGGTGTTACTATTGGTTATTACAATCCTAGCCGAGAAGAATATCATGAAATCGTAAAAAAACTGGCTAAGAAGCACGAAAATATTACACTTTCTGAAAAAGAATTATGTGAACAAGCGAATAGGTGGGAAATGCGACATGGAGGGTATTCAGGAAGGACGGCGCAACAATTTATTAATTGGTTGGCAGGGAAAATTTAAAATGGAAAAACACCTGTATCATATAAGGTTGAAATAGAAAGTAAAAACTTACAGATTTTACTACGACCTCGGAGGTCATTACATAAACTGGAAGTTTGTGTTTGCTAATATTTATATTTCTAGGAGGTGGGCTATTATGGAAAAAGTAGCTTTATTAAAATGTACAGATTACGATGTTGATAAAATTGAAAAAAAGCTTAGAGAAGGGTTTGAACTTTTGGGGGGCACCTCTTTTTTAAGAGAGCTTATACCTGAAAATAGTAAAGTATTGCTAAAGCCTAATTTCCTTAGTGTAATTGAAAAGGGATCGCCGGTTATAACACATTATGCAATGTTTGAAGCCGTTGTTAGGATAGTTAAAGAATATAGTGATAATATAGTATTTGGTGATTCACCAGGTTCTGGGGATACGAAAATGGCTGCTGAGAAATCAGGATTAATGGAGGTGGCTGACAGATATGGCGTGAAGTTTGTTGACTTTAATGATGAAATACATGTGGAACTCAATAGTCCATTATTGTATAAGTTTTGGAATGTCGCTAGAGCAGCTTATGAGGCTGATGTGGTTATAACACTTCCTAAACTTAAAACACATGCAATGATGTATTATACAGGAGCTGTTAAGAATCAATTTGGTTGTGTACCTGGTTCTCAAAAGGCCGGGTTGCATACAAAACTAGCAGATGTGAACAAATTTAGTAAAATGTTGCTAGACTTAAATTCTGTTGTCAAAACTAGCTTTGCAATTCTTGATGGTATTATTGCTATGGAAGGAAATGGGCCTAGGAATGGAACTCCGAAAAAAATGGATACAATAATTATGGGGAAATGCCTTACAGCAGTTGATTCTACAGCAGTAAGATTAATTGGTTATGATAATGTATTACAAGTACCATTTCTAAAGATGGCTTATGATACGAAATGGGGAGCTGTAATTCCAGAAGAAATAGATGTAGTGGGTGAAAAAGTTGAACATATGAAATGTAAAAACTTTAAGCTATCCAGAAATGCAAGGGTAATTAATCTTATAAGCCCCTCACTAAATAATTTTGTCGCATCCTTGGCAGCACCTAATCCAGTTTTGATAGTAGAGAAATGTATAAGTTGTAAGAAATGTGCTGAGGTATGTCCGGAAAAACCTAAAGTAATATCTTTTGTAAAGCATAAGGGTAAAGTGATACCAAAATGGAATTATAGTAATTGTATCCGATGTTTCTGTTGTCAGGAACTTTGTCCCCAAGGGGCGATAGTAATAAAGGACAAGCTGATAAGCAAGATGTTAGGTCTAAAATGAAACCTAATCTTCTATCTTGAAAGAGAGACCATGTTCAATTAGTTTCTAGGTTGGGAACAGCTTCTATTAAGGGGTTACAGCGAGATAATCCAAATAAAACTCTTAAACGAACAGATACAGTTCTTGCAACTGCAAAACACTTTTTAGGAGAGGGGTTAACTACAGACGGAATTAACCAAGGTAATGCGTTAATACCTGATTCTTTTAATGCAGATGGAACTGTAAAAGTTAATTTAAATGGTGAATTGTTAGATAATACTATATTAAAAAATGAATTACTTCCACCTTATAAAGCAGCCATTGCTGCTGGAGTAGGAACCATTATGGTTACTTTTAATAGCATTAATGGTGTGAAATGCCATGGTAATGCAGATGTAATCACACTTTACTGGGAAGTTACCAATTACATGGCCTTGGTATGGCAAGGATATAGCAAATAAACTTGTCCATTAAAATCATCAAATTTATTTGATTATGGATATGGACTTAAAAAAGGTAATGACACTACAACTAATAAATATAAGTTGCCAATAAAACCACTTGCTCCACCGGTGATAGATACATCATTACCAATACCCGCACAATAGAAGCAAGCAAAGACATTGATACCTTAATTGGTATTAATGTCTTTTGTACTTGTATTTATATATTCATTTCTGAGTTTCATTTTCAACATTCTAATAACAGTTATTTAGATATTTCCAAAAGTATATCTACGGTGCTGTTTACTGCTATTTGTTGCTGTTGACTTGTAGATATATTTGAGGCATTATCCCCTTTTTGAAAACCATAATTACCAAATTGACCATGGTTTCCACCCTCAATGCTCTGAAAAATTGAATCATTCGGTAAAAGGGTTTTAGCAGCTTTAATTTTATTTATATCTGCAACTCCATCTTTTGAGCCCCAAGAAGATAACACTTTGATATCTTGGCTTGACATATTATTACTAGTTTGTGGATAAGAAGCATATAAAATTAGTGCTTTTATACTTGAGGGATTTGCATAAGCGTAATTAGCTGCCATGACACCCCCAAGAGAATGTCCCCCTATTGCCCAATTTCTAATTTCAGGATAGGCTTTCATTACATCAGTTGCTTTATTTTTTCCTAAAACAGCCAGTTTCAATGGCATTGGAACAATCACTACTTTATAACCTTCTCTCGCAATGCTTTTGCAAAGAGGTGCATAGGCCTCCTCTTCCACTTTCCCACCTGGATAGAAAATAAAACCAGTATTAGTAGAAGTTTTAGGAGTAAATGTTATATACTTACCACGTTCAATAGTAATACTACTATCAGACTGAAAAACAGCTACCGTTTCATCTGTAGGTTTATAGTAACTACTTGTCCAAACAAACAAGAATATGATAAATATCCCTATTAAAATAATAGGAGAAAATATCAGTCTTTTTTTTGTAGATTTTTTCATAGCTTTCCTCCTTCCTGAAATATAAATTTATTTATAGCTTATAATTAAATAACTTCACATCTTAATAGACTACCTAATACTTCTTGCTTTACTATCACATTTCCTCTTTTAAACAAAAAAACGAGCCTAAGAAGCAAGAACAAACTGCTTACAGTTTATTCCACGGGGTCAGACCCCATTACAGAAATTGGTAATGTAGTGAACAAGTTCTGTTTGCTCACAACAATTTTTACCAAATAGAGCTTGTACAATATTTTTGTCACAGTATAGCTTTAGCTGAATAATATAGAGTAGCAGCAGAATGACTTATACTGCTAGGAGGTGGTAAGAATATGTATAGTTATTGGGACCCTGATATGAGCGAATATGATAAAGAAGAATATGAGAAATGTCACCCGTATGAATGTAGTAGATGTCATAGATTTGATTGGACTAAGTGCACCAGGTGCGAAAAATGCAAAAAAAATCTATGTGATAAATGTAAAAAAGATGAATGCGATGAATGCGATGAATGTAAAAAAAATGAACGTGATTAGCCATCTTCAAAAGTTGGACAAGTTATAATTGCATTCATAAATAAAACCCATTATTCTATTTATGAATGATTGATATAGATATGAATAAGCTGCGTTACCAAAAGCAGCTTATTTTTCAATAAGGTTTAAAAAATACATGATGAACTTCGTACTATTGATAGAACGAAAATAGAAAATTTATCAAAGGACAGTGTAACGGAATATCTGATTAAGCTACGTAGGCAAAAACAGAATCTAGTGAATCCAGAGTGTAGAATGTCAAGCAAAATTGACCCCCATTTTGAACTATACCCTTAAAGGTAGACAGAAATGGGGTCAATATTCATTGTATATCAACAGCACGTAAACGATATAAACATAGACATTAAATATACACATAAGAAACATGCAACAAATTTATTAATACAGTTAGTAAAAGAATTTAACATTGATATTATCGATGGTACTGGAACATATGATGAAGGAGAATACTTTTGGGAAAGATTAGGAGCCAAAATGTCAGAGTATATATATACTAAAAATAGACGTGAAAACCTATTTTAACGGCATTTAACTTTTTTCATTCCTATTAGATATACCAATATAAAACTATAAATTTTATTGTGACAATCACCAACAGTAGTAAGGGGGCTTATTTGTTATAATAAATATATAACAACTTAATAAGTTATTAATTAAAGCCCAATTTAATTAATATAAGTATATAAATTAAAAAGGAATTAGTTTTAATTAGCTAGTTCTTTTTTATCTTTTTGCAGAAGAATTTTAATATAATTAATAAGTGAAAGCAACAAAATACCAATTGAGTTACTTTCACTTATTATACACATTATGTAATATACATTACACCTTTAAAAGGTTCTCTGTTATTTTCACCCTCTTATTACTTTAAAAATATATTTAATTTCTAAGTCAAATTTAAAACATTATTATATGTTTCATAATATTTAGTAATATGAGTGATTTTTTTTTGAATATCTTCTAGTTGGCAATATGTGCTCATTAATAGATCTTTTTCTATAAAACATTCATTAGAACTAATTCTATTATAAATTTCCTTTTTAAGTTCCTCAGTACTCTTCAATATAGATTCTAGCATTAATAATCACTCCCTATTTCCATTTAATATATTATTTATTTATACCATATGCTATTTCAATATGATTTATATTCTCCTTTTATATTTTCAACTTTTACAGTATAATACATATTTGTGTATTATTTGTTAAGTATTTATTAATAAAATGTTAACAATAATTTACATTTATTTATCTATAAGTAAAATGAAAGTGAAAGGAGAATAGGTAAAAATAAACTATTTGATTTATCAAAAGTGATGCTTTTAAATTTTGTACCCACAAAGTAGATCTTTGACGATTACATAATTACCTAATGGTCTGACCCCTTACAGAGATTGGAAGTGAAACGGACAAGCTCTGTTGCTATTGACGTGCTGCAGATGTGGACGAGATAAAGCAGGTCAGTTTAATATTATAAGCAAAGAGTATTTAGAAAAGTCCTACAATGATTATCAAATCTATCAAGAAAAAATGGAGTTAAAAGCAAAACAGGAAAAACAAAGAGAAGATGAAGAAAGAGAAAAACAAATTAATCTTGAAGAAGTTATAAAACAAAAGCAAAAGGTTAAAAGGGTACAAATAGCTAAAATCACTCTGGCGGCAATTTTATTATTCTTTATTATATTTGTATCTATCAAGTATATAAAACCAGTGGTAATAAAAAACCAACAATATGGAAGTGCTATAAAATTATTAAACAATGGCAAAATTGAATATATTAATGTTCTTCGCAAATATGCAGATTCATTAGTTAAAAAAATATATTTAATGGAAGAAGATCCATCTAATTATTATAGCGTGGGTGACATAGATAAGGATGGATTGCTTGAAGTAGCGGTATATGAAAAAACTTATCATTATTCTCAGGAATCTTTACTCCCAATAATATTAAATTATTTAAGTGTATTAATGGCAAATATAGTTTAATAAGTACAGTGCAAAATGATTCTGATTATTGTATAAGCTTTAATATTTCAAAAGCTAATGGCGATGTAAATGGAGTATTTGTATCCGGGGTAGCGGCGCACATAGCGGATCTCAATCTCTTTATATAATTAAAAATGGAGAACTTGTTTTAGCCCTAGATGAAAGCATAAACTCACTTTATCCTTCCTTAATTAAAGATATTGACGGAGATAAAATGTTAGAACTCTCATCTTTAGTAAGAGATCCTAAAGATCCAGATTCAAGCAATGCCGATTGCGATACAATTCTAACTTGGTATAAGTGGGATGGCTAATTTGAATAAAATGGAAGTTTATGTTTGCTACCACCTTAATTTTAGGTATAAAAAAGGAGCCTGTATATGACCAGGCTCATCCAAACTCAGCTATATAAAATTAATATTAAAAGCGGGGAATCTTTTAATTTGAAGAGAGTTTTTAAAGTTTCGTTTAACATGCTGTGAAATGTAATTCCACACTCATGTTTTAATGGAAATGTTTCTTCAAATTCGCTTCATCGCTTCTTCATCGCTCCAATATCCCTGTTGATTATAATGTTGATACAGCTTACTTTCATAGTCTCGTGTTATCAGAGACTCATCAGTATATTCCGGTGACTGCTTGATTGTCTCACGAAGAAGGTTGACAAATACTTTAGAATCTTTCCAACTAACACGCTCTATCCATTTCGGTGAGATCATAATTTTTTTTCCCGGCCACCAGTTCATTGTAGCAATAACTAAATAGCGAATTTCCAATGTCTCATAATCAATGATAAAATCTTCAACGTGTCCAATTTCGCCATCCGTGGCTTGAATGTTGTAGCCACTTACCTCATGTGTGCTAAGTAAATGGGTATCCCAACCTTTATCATCTTGAGTTGAGTCCATCAATTTTTTTTGATTTTGACCACTCACAATGGAAGGATAAAGCCCACACGTTACCCCGATGTTTGGGTCACTCCAATATACGGGCCATTCATAATATTTATAGTAATCTTCTTCATATTGTCGTGATATGGATTTGTCACTGGCCAAAGAGGGACTATTTTGAATCTGATTTTTGGTCAAATTAATGACGATATATTGGTCTTCGTTATTTACGCCGTTCAACGCATACGGAGATATTAACACCTGTCTGCCAACTAACCAATTTCCTGTGTCGGCAATCAAATATCGAATTGCCCAAAAGTGGTCATCGAAATAGAATTCTTTGACCGTCCCTATTTCTCCGTCTATACAGCTTAATTTGTAACCCTTTAGTGTTTTGACTTTGGTTAACATAAATAAAACCCCTTTCTTCTCTACCATCAGTAGTATTGTATTGTTCACCTATTGCTGGATACAGCTCTTTTGTTACTGATGATAAAAGTTCAATATCATTCAATACCGTGTTTGTTGCTTCTCTTACAAATGTATAACCTTTTATATGAGCAGAAATTCCGATTTCATGAATAATATTACTTATTTGACTAATCATATCCATTCATTGAATTATATTAATTTTAGCATTATCAATATAGGTAAGTGGTATTTCTACATTATCACTAGATGGAGTATGATTTAACATTTGTCTTATTCTTTTAACCAATATTTCCATATCAAAAGGTTTTTCAAAATAATAATCTGCTCCTAGTGATAGGGCTCTTTGGGTTATTTTATCTTGAGCAACTGCTGATATAACTATTACCTGAGGAAATGGGACTAGATCCATTGTATTTAGCCTCTCTAGGACACCCAATCCATTAAACTTAGGCATAATTATATCAAGTATTACTAAATTAGGTTTTTTTTCTTCAATCAATTTTATTGTTTCTACTCCATTATTTGCAATACCTGTTACAATAATATCTTTTTGTTTTGAAATATAATCATAAAGAATATTACAAAATTTTTTATTGTCATCAGCAATAATTACGTTTACTTTTAGCTCTTTCATATTTATAACCTCCTTTGCTTGTTGGATAGTGTTAACACTATCTTTGTTTTATTTATTCAAACCCTTGCTATTGCAAGGGTTATAGCTGTTTTTATAATAAAAAAACAATGACCACCCTATTTGTTATAATTGTTGTATCTTACCCCAACAAATATTACGAAAGTTTGCAAAGCTTTCGCTTGAAGACATTAAAGAATACAAGAAAGATAGACATAAATTTAAACTTCATTACATTTATCGCGAATTTACCACTAATTATTTTGATGTAGATTTATATTCTATGCCCAATGGAGCTACTAGCCTCAAGTTTAGAAATTTTTCTTCTCATATAATGGGCCTTTGTCTAACATAAAACGTTAATTTGGGGTTGGCTTAAACAAATAATAGAGCGTCTCAATAGAACATTTAAATTCTCTTATAGGGTTACAAATGGATTTGGTAGTGAAGAAGGTTCCAACACGCACTTGGCTCTGTTTGTAGCCTATTACAACTTTCTCCGCCCACATAGCTATGCTTACTGGGGACCATTGAACTTAATTCAGAATCTACATTTAATATAATAAAATTAGTTTTACCTGTCAGTTTTTTTTGTAAAAACAACTATCTGAACAGGTATATTTTTACCTTTCAAGGTACAATTTAAATTTAAAAATTCTTAATCTTGTTTTTTCATAAGTTAGTTAACACTATCGCTTGTTGTTTTTATATTCCATTACAATATTTCGACAAATCATTACTAATTCCTTTTATTTAAACCAAATATTTTCAGCTTTTGTATATATAAGTAAATAATTAAACGAATTAATTGTCGGAAAAGGTTGAAACATAGGGGAATTAGTGATACAATATAACCATAATATTCTAAGTATTCTATAAATTTAAATTTGTGTAATATTAGACATAAGTTTAGGTGTTAACACTATTTGTCAAAAATCAATTTATAAAGGAGTGATATATATGGGATTATTACGTTGGTTAGCAGGAGTATTAATAATTTTCTGGTTATTGGGGCTGGTGCTTAATATTGGTGGTGGTCTGATACACGCATTAATTGTCATAGCTGTTATATTATTCGTTTTTGATGTTATTGGTAGAAGAGGACGATAATAAAAAGTGTCATTTTCGAAAAAATAAAATATGAAGGGGATGTTATTATGTTAAACAAGGCCAAAACACTAAAGAATTACAAATTAAGCTGTATAGACGGAGAAATAGGTAAGGTCAAAGAATTCTATTTTGATGACCACTTTTGGGCAATTCGCTATTTGATTGTAAACACAGGAAATTGGTTAACTGGTAGACAAGTAATAATCTCACCGTATGCATTGGACGGGGTTAATAAAGAAGAACAATCCATCATCATTAATCTCACCAAGAATCAGATTGAAAACAGTCCTTCTTTGTATAATGATGAACCTATATCACGACAATATGAAGAAGATTACTATAAATATTATGAATGGCCCGTATATTGGGGTGGACCAAACCTGTGGGGAACAAATGGACTTTATCCTAGCATAGAGAGTAGTCAAGACCAAGAAAAATTAATGGGATCACCTCAAGTTAACGAACAGTGGGAAAACCATTTATACATGGCTAGTGATGTAATTGGGTACGACATCCAAGCTACAGATGGCACGATTGGACATGTTGATGATTTTATCATTGATGATAAAACATTGGCGATTCGTTACCTAATCATTGATACAAAGAATTGGTTGCCGGGGAAAAAGGTTCTTATTTCACCAAAATGGATAGAACGCGTTAGTTGGGATGAATCTAAAGTATTCATCACTCTTCTTCGTGATGACATAAAGCAGTCACCGGAATACACAGATGAAGTTCTG
>Ga0209123_1002152_pt1 | contig 17434 bp, 16 predicted proteins | sample BarGraIncu00431A_FD_184500 | JGI IMG/M metagenome (GOLD analysis project Ga0209123, IMG submission 184500) | Arctic peat soil microbial communities from Barrow, Alaska, USA - Barrow Graham LP Incubations 004-31A (SPAdes) (version 2) | ecosystem: Environmental > Terrestrial > Soil > Wetlands >... | reverse complement strand
GAGGCGGCACGGCGCGTCGGAGCAGAACCTTCGCGGGCCATCGTCGTGGAGGACGCGATCGTCGGCGTCGAGGCCGGGCGCGCCGGCGGATTCGGCTGCGTTATCGGCGTTGATCGCAGTGGGCACGCGCAAGTGCTACGCGGTGCCGGCGCTGATGTTGTGGTGACCGATCTGGCGCAGGTTGGGGTGGCAGTGGAACCGTCCTCCGCCTGGTCATTGGTGTTCGAGGGGTTCGATCCTGCGCAGGAGGGTATCCGCGAAGCTTTGTGCACCCTGGGCAATGGCTATTTCGCGACGCGCGGCGCCGCTGCCGGCGCTGTCGCAGATGATATCCATTATCCCGGGATCTACCTTGGTGGCGGCTACAATCGGTTGCGCACAGACATTGCCGGCCGGGAGGTTGAGAACGAGGACCTTGTTAATTTTCCTAACTGGCTCATACTCGAGTTCCGCATTGCCGATGAGGACTGGTTCGATGCCCGAAACGTCGAGCTTTTGTCGTACCGTCAGGAGTTAGATCTGCAGTGCGGCATGCTGCTACGGAGCATAAGTTTCAAGGATGGCCAGGGAAGGTGCAGTACGCTCAAGGAGCGACGCCTGGTTTCGATGGGCGACATGCATCTCGGCGCGTTGGAACTGGCGCTGACTGCCGATAACTGGTCTGCTGGAGTCACGGTACGTTCGGGGATTGACGGGCGCATCGTCAACGCGGGTGCGAAGCTGTATCAAAAATTCAACAACAAGCATCTGAAGCCGCTGGCAGGAAAGGTTGTAGGGGATGATGCCGTATACCTGTCAGTACGCACCTGCCAGTCAAATATTCATGTCGCGCAGGTGGCGAGAACTCAAGCCTTCCGCGATGGACGGATTCTAAAGGCTCGGCGCCGGGTCATCAAGGAACCCGGATATATCGCGCAGGAGCTCAAGTTCAAAGTCAAGCAAGGTGAGACTCTGGTTCTGGATAAGCTGGCTTCTTTCTATACCTCGCGCGACCACGCCATATCGGAGTGCGGGCTTGAGGCGCACAAGGCCGTTGCCCGCGCGGGTCGTTTCGATGCCGTGATGGCGGACCATGTGCTCGCATGGAAACACCTGTGGCGCCGCTTCGACGTGCATATCGAGCCGGCCGGCCCCAACTTCAAGCTGAATGTGCCGATGCTGGTTCGATTGAACATGTTACATCTGCTGCAGGCGGTATCGCCCAACTCCATCGGCCTCGATATCAGCGTGCCGGCGAGGGGTTGGACCGGGGAGGCGTATCAGGGGCATATATTCTGGGATGAACTGTTCATCTTCCCGTTCTTCAATTACCGAATGCCGGAAATCACCCGATCACTTTTGATGTACCGCTACCGGCGCTTGGGCGAGGCTCGCGCCGCCGCCTCCGCGGCTGGATACAAGGGAGCGATGTTCCCCTGGCAGAGTGGAAGCGATGGCCAGGAGGAGACCCAGGTGCTCAACCTCAACCCGCGCTCGCAACGCTGGGTGCACGACAACTCATATTTGCAGCGACACGTGGGTAGTGCCATCGCTTACAACGTCTGGCAATACTTCCAGGTCACTCATGACATCGAGTTTTTGCATATCTACGGCGCGGAGATGATACTCGAAATCGCCCGCTTCTGGTCGAGCATCGCGAGCTGCGGTGGCGATGGCGGCCGTTACCAGATCCGCGGCGTGATGGGTCCCGACGAGTTTCACGATGGCTATCCGGATTCGGTAGCGCCCGGTCTCAGCAACAACGCCTATACCAACATCATGGCTGTTTGGGTGCTGTGCCGAGCGCTGGAGGTAATCGACCTGTTGTCTGACGTACGTCGCGCCGAACTCACCACCCGCCTTGGTTTGTCGGTGGATGAGATCGTGCGCTGGGGCGATATCAGTCGCAGGATGTTTGTACCGTTCCATGACGAGGGGATCATCAGCCAGTTCGAGGGCTACGAAAAATTACGCGAGCTCGATTGGGACGACTACCGGACCCGGTACGGCAATATTCAGCGTCTCGATCTTATCCTCGAGTTGGAAAACGATAGTGCCAATAATTACAAGCTCTCGAAACAGCCAGACGTGCTGATGTTGTTCTACCTGTTTTCTGCCGAGGAAATCAGCGAACTGTTCGAGCGTCTGGACTATCCCTTCGAATACGAGACCATTCCGCGGAACATCGCCTACTATGCCGGCCGCTCAGCTCACGGTTCAACGCTGAGTCGGGTGGTGCATGCCTGGGTGCTGGCGCGTTCCGACCGTCCGCGTGCGATAGGCTTCTTTGCGGAGGCACTGCAGAGCGACGTGTGCGATATTCAGCATGGCACGACTGCAGAGGGTGTCCACTTGGGAGCTATGGCGGGAACTGTCGACCTGGTGCAGCGGGTATCGACGGGTATCGAAATAAGAGGCGATGTCTTGTGGCTCAATCCGGAATTGCCGCGGGAGATAGAGCGCCTCGACATGCGCATCCGGTACTGCGGACATTCCCTGGATTTGCGGCTGACGCGAGACTCGTTAACGGTCCGCGGGCGTGATGGTGCGGCGGCACCGATTTCTCTATGTGTTAACGGTGAAGCATGCGAGTTCGTCAGCGGTACAACCCGGGTATTTCGATTGAGGGACGAGGGAAAGGCTGGTGTGATTGTCTGAAATGACCTGGTAAATGGACATGTGATGGCCGTAAGCGGTGTTTTGACTTAGTTTACAACTTCCCCGCTAACCATCACGCAGGGGCGCCCTATCCGGTGGTCGTCAGGCTACTTAGACCGGTCATCACCTTACTGCCACGGCACTTTCTTGTTCCATGCGAGTCAGGAGGAAGAGACCGTTCACGGCGTGTGTGCGGGTCGGAACGAAGCTTGATGATGCGGATATATAGGGCAATTCTGAAAGTACAATGTGAAGTACATGACTCCCCCATGACAATTTACCTTGTGGAAAATAAAAATATGTTTTAAGTTAAACTCTTATGTGAGGTCGCCCGTGTACCTCACGCCATGAGGAACCAGAGTTTGTTGAAATATTTTTGCCGCATCCTCATATTCACGCTGATTCTCACTGCTCCCCTTTCCTATATGGGTGACAAGTGTCCTGATTTCAAACCCGTCTTTGAGGTCAGCAACACCTGCCTGGACAAATCCATCATCACCGTCGTTCAAGCGAGATCTACCGTCACTGCCGTTCACATTGTCCCGCATGAATCAGGAAGCGCGGCCGTTCCGTTCCCGCCAACCGCCCCATTTTCAGTCCGCCTCGACAACATCAAACTTCCCCCGCATGGACGAGCTCCACCTGCACCTGCCATTTCAATAGCCTAAACCCTCATCATTTGAATCTGTTTCAAATGTGCACCTTTTAGGCCATATAGCCCAACTGCATGCACATGCATCGCGGCCGACATCTGCCAGGTCTCTGCTCGAGCGTCCTGAGTAGGACATGTGTCACCTAGTATTGCGCTCTGAGGTATGGCTGGCGTGCATTCTTTTTGTGCCGTGCCGCAAAGATCAGGAGAGAGATGTGACAGCATCATATTTATTCGCTTCAGAAGGTCTCATTGCCCTTGCCCGCTATGTATCAATGGACACCCTATTCGCTTTCGATCTGGACGGAACCCTGGCACCGATTGTTGCCGAGTACTCCAAGGCACGGGTTTCCGAACCGATTCGAACCACCTTGCAGCGACTGGCCAAACTTGTAAAGGTTGTTGTGATCACTGGTCGGTCGCGGAAAAATGCACTGGACATCCTTGGATTTGAGCCGCATTTGATAGTCGGTGGCCACGGCACGGAATGGCCCCCCCATGAAAAAGGTCGGAACTGGAAGTTCGTTGAAAATTGCCTTAAATGGAGAGAACAGCTTGGTACCGTACTCTTTTATGTACAGGGTGTGGAAATCGAATTCAAAAGTGAGTCCCTTTCGATCCATTATCGCAAAGCTGAAGATCAGGGGAAAGCCCTTGAAGTAGTCAACGCAGCAATAAACGGGCTTGTTCCCAGCCCACGAACAATCGGCGGCAAATATGTCCTGAGTCTGATGCCGATGGACGCTCCCACCAAAGGTGATGCGCTGGTGGCGTCCATGAACAGATTCGGGCTGAAACGGGCGATATTTTTCGGAGATGATGTGACGGATGAAGAAGTCTTCCAGCTCAAGGATGCCGACGTATTTGGCATTCATATCGGTGAGGACGGCCAGACTGCGGCATCATATTATCTACGCAAGCAGTCCGAGATGCTGGGATTGCTTGAATCAATGGTCGGGGTGCTGGAAGTGGAGCGCGAAGCTGAAGAAATAAGTGACAAATTCTGATACGGCTTATTTTTCAATTAGAAGGGGCCAGATTTTCGTACAATGAGAGCCCAGGATCTGCTGGATTATTGCCGGCCCAACTAGCACCATTTCAGAGGAATTGCGGCTGACTGTAAGCGAAGAAGCCCCGATTACGGTACATAGCTAAATAAAAGCAGGGATACCATATTAATGCTGACTATCCTCATCGTCATCTTTGTCATTGCCTACGCTGCCATAGCGTTGGAGCACCCGCTCGGTATTGACAAATCAGCCTCATCCCTGATAGGGGCCGGTCTACTCTGGACTGTTTACGCTCTTTCGGCCGCTGACCCCACCTTGGTCGGTCAGCAACTCAACGAATCGTTAGCCTCAACTGCCCAGATCGTCTTCTTCCTCATGGGAGCCATGACGATCGTCGAGGTGGTCGATGCCCATAACGGCTTTGAGGTGATCACCTCGCGCATTCGGACCACAAGCCTCCCCACTTTAATGTCGCTTGTCTGCTTAGTTACTTTTTTTCTTAGTGCCATTCTGGACAATCTGACCACCACCATCGTGATGATCTCTCTGCTGAAGAAACTTCTGGACCAGCAGGACGATCGCCTGTTCTTTGCCGGGATGATTGTCGTAGCGGCCAACGCTGGCGGCGCCTGGTCCCCGCTTGGTGACGTGACCACCACCATGCTCTGGATCGGTGGTCAGATCACCGCCCTAGCTGTCGTCAAGGGGGTGTTTCTGCCTTCCGTGACTAACGTGGTCGTCCCGTTGCTGATTGCTGTCTATCTACTGAAGGGGCGTAAGGTCGTCTCACCACCCCCACCAGAAGACAGCGTACAATTGACCACCGGCTTCGAGCGCAACCTGATGTTCCTCATGGGGCTTGGCATCCTGATAATGGTACCTGTTTTCAAGACAGTAACCCACCTGCCGCCATTCATGGGGATTTTATTTGGTCTTGGCATCCTCTGGATGGTAGGGAATCTGGTACATCGGAAAAAAACGGACGAGGACAAGGAGCCCCTGACTCTTGTGCACGCCTTGACCCGCATCGACATGGGTTCCATCGCCTTCTTCATTGGCATTCTGCTCTGCGTTGCCACCCTGGAGCACAGCCACGTCCTGACGGCCCTGGCAAAATGGCTCGGCCAGACAGTAGGACGCCAGGACGTGATCGTCACCATAATCGGGCTGGTCAGCGCTATCGTTGACAACGTCCCACTGGTAGCTGCATCTATGGGCATGTACAGCATGGCTCAGTACCCGAGCGACAGTTTTCTCTGGGAGTTCCTTGCGTATTGTGCTGGTACTGGTGGCTCAATCCTGATTATAGGCTCAGCCGCTGGAGTAGCCGCAATGGGGCTGGAGCAGATTCGATTCTTCTGGTATGTAAAGCGTGTCAGTGGCCTGGCAATGATCGGATACGTTGCTGGAATTATCGTGTATCTCATCCAATACAAGCTGCTTCACTGATTCAGAATTAGTCAAATAAACCAAAATAATCATTATATCTGTTTTGTTTGCCCCATTCAAAAACGGCTCACCTGACTTGATGTCAAATGAGCCGTTTTCTCGTTAAATCACGTGCCGATTGTCCCACAATCTTTGTTTCATCCTCCTTATAGTGAAAAACATGGCTCCTTGTTTATCTAGCTCGTCCGATTTTTGCGAGATCATTCACTGTACCCAGAAAAGGGAGTTTCCGAGCGGTTCTAAAGTTCGGAGGCGGCTTTAGCCCGAATCTGAGGCCAATGCTGTTCTGCCTTCTGAATGAATCCTCTCGCATCGGCAGACCATTGCTCCAGTATTGCAGGGTTGAGGTTGAAGTAGAGCTTTGCATCTACGATGCGCCAAGACGCGGGATCTATATCGAACTTTTTCCCCATGGAGACGCCGAAAGCGCAGAATCCCCCATACTGGGGTGCGTAGGCATCGGGCTTTTTATTAAACTCGTCGCGATTGGCGGTTGTCGCAAAAAGGTATTTACCGCCCCCGTACTCAACAGAAAGATCAGGGTTGCCTGGAATCGGGCGCCCCTGGGTGAAATAAGCCACCGGATCATATCCACGAATCACAACGCCGGTTGGATCTAAGTTGACTTCTGGTTTACCTGACATGACTATTTCCTCCTCATTTTTTGACTGCCCTGACTACTTCCGGTTTCGTTCGGCGCGAGCCATTCCCTCAAATTTACCCTTAGCCGTCTCATGTGATTAAATTCGGAGGACGGCCCAGCCAGACCTTTATTATCCTCCAAGTATCGGATAAAAGCTAATAGGTATGCAGTGCGCAAAGGAGTCACCGTTTAGATGGTTTGTGGTTTCATTCAGGCCAATGGCATCGGTTATTTCTTTAGACTTGTGCAATTCCGTGGTCTTACGCTTCTTGAAGTTCGGCGTGACATCAGTGCTTAAAGATTGCATCTTTCCAACGTGACTCGGAGGGTTGAAAATGAGAAAAGTTCCCCCCACCCTTGTCGCAGCTACGGTCGTCCTCTCATTTGCTGGTATGGTATTCGCGGTTGACGCAACTTCGGTTCCGGCCGCCAAGTAATACACACTATATTTCTGCCTGTGAAAAAGCACGTTTTCGGACGCGGTTTTTTTATTGTGCCCCCCACCATTCGCCAGGCTATTTTGCTCTGAATTGATGCCATTGTTGGCAAATGTGTTAAATTAAAAAAAGATATTTTGTTGGGGCTATGCGGCGCTGAGTTGATGGCGCGGATTTCTTACCACAGGCATTTCATTTCGGTTGTTACTCATGGACTTTCTGGAGAACTGCTTATGACCAAATCGAGACGCGCCGTTCGCGATGGCTCTCTTTATTACCGGCACTCATTGACAGTCCGTATCATGCATTGGCTCATCGTCCTTTCGCTACCCGTACTTTTGATGAGTGGCCTTAATATCTTCAATGCCAATTCGGAGCTTTACTGGGGTAAGTCCTCTTATTCGGGATCCCCTCCTTTGCTGGCGCTGCAGAGCAGGGAAGGTGACGATGGCGAAATTACCGGAGTGACCAGAATATTTGGTCATGAGTTCGATACGACCGGAATATTGGGAGCGTCCAAAAACCAGGAAGGTGAACTGAAGGGGCGTGGGTTCCCGTCTTGGATGACCCTGCCCGGTGTTCAATGGCTTGCGATGGCGCGCCGCTGGCACCTGTTTTTCGCCTGGGTACTTGCTATAACGAGTACTTGCTATGTGAGCTACTCGGTCATAAGCAGGCATCTTCGACAGGATTTCTTACCCACCCAAAAGGATTGGCGTTCAATAGGTAAAACTGTCAAGGATCACCTGCTCCTTCGGCATCCAACCGGAGAAGCCGCCAAAAACTACAACGTGCTGCAGAAACTCGCCTACTTGTCGGTGGTATTTGTGCTGATCCCCTTGGTCATCCTGAATGGTCTCGGCATGTCACCCGGAATGGACGCACTGCTCCCCGGCTGGATTGATTTCTTCGGCGGCCGGCAATCTATGCGGACCATCCATTTCATCGTTTCATGGGCCCTGGTAGGCTTCACCGCGATTCATCTGTTCCAGGTGATAGTCACCGGGTTCTGGAACAATCTTCGCTCTATGATTACAGGGAAATACAGAATCCCCGAGGAGGCGAGGCATGAGTAAGAATAATGAACTCACCCGGCGTAGTTTACTGGTGCGAGGTGTTGCAGGCCTTGGGGCGTTGACACTGGCGGGCTGCCAGAAGGTCTCGGAGTCCACCTGGTTTTCCAAGATTTTGGGTATCGGCGAGAAAGTGACCTACAAGGTGCAACGACTGCTTCTTCCCAGGAAGGCAATGGCGCAGGAATTCACCGATGCCGACCGGTCACCCCAGTTCAGAAGTAACGGGACATCGACGCCGAACAACCCCAGATACCAAGCGTTGGCGGCCCATGGTTTTGCCGACTTCCGCCTGGAGGTGGGAGGCCTGGTCGATCACCCCATGAGCTTTTCGCTCGCAGACCTCCGTGCCCTGCCCAGTCGCACCCAGACGACGCGGCACGATTGTGTCGAGGGGTGGAGTGCCATCGGGAAGTGGAAAGGTGTGCGCCTAGGTGCAGTGCTTGAAGCTGTGCAGCCGAAACCGAACGTTCGCTACGTAATCTTCCATTGCGCGGATCCCATGGAAGAGGATGGAAGCTCTCCATATTACGAAAGTATCGATATGGAAGACGCGTTCCATCCACAGACCATCCTTGCCTACGAAATGAACGACCAGACGCTTCCCGTCGCCAATGGCGCGCCGCTTCGGCTACGACTGGAACGACAGTTAGGTTACAAGATGGCGAAGTATGTCATGCGCCTCGAACTGGTGGAGGATTATTCCAAGATAGCCGGCGGAAAGGGTGGCTACTGGGAAGATCAAGGATACGAGTGGTATGCCGGCGTCTAAGCCCCTGGTTGCAGTTCTCGGGATGATGCAGTTCCCGTCGGATGTTGGCGGGATCGATCGGCTTGGTGAAGCTTGGCCAGCCGGTCGCGGAGTCGAACTTGTCGTTCGCTCCCCGCTGACCACGTCCCCGAAAATGCCGGCTTCGTGATTGTTCCAGAAGGCGTTCCGGGATGCAGGCGCCCACGCACGCCCCGCCGTTAATGCAGAGAGCCACTTCCCACTGCATGTCCAAAACCAGTAGTCCCTCAACTCTGACAAAACTCGCGGCATGCTCTCTACCATGCTGCAACTGGAACCTGTTCGGATTGCGTGTATTCCAAGCTCTCTCAGTTGGCATCGAAGGAAACCGAATATGGTTGGGTTCGGACTCCATTATTGAGTCGGCATTTCGTTAGCCTTCTCTGCTCGTCGCTCCTTCCAAACAGCAAAAGCAGTGAGCAATGCGAGGAAGAGAACGACAAAGGGAATCACAGGTGGCTTGATACCGAGGGGGAGGACGTTAGCTGGCACCTGAGGCTGCAGGTGGACATAGATTGCCGTGCCCATCTGAGCAATGAGGCTCGAACACGCGATCAGGAGGAGTCGATATCTGCTTCTTGCGGTCACGGATCTTCGAAGCCATGGCAGTAAGAACAGACACCCGGTGACCATTTCCCCGAGTTTTCCCACAAGAATTGCCTCGTGGGGTAGATGACTCTGTTGAATCTGAATATCAAACCATCCACGGAATGGCTGGAAGAATTTGAGGGCTCCGAACATGAACATCAGAACTCCCAGGAACAGAGATAAAGCCTTGCTTAGGCGACGAAACATTTTCTTTCTCCACTTTTGAAATTTTCCGGCTCCCCTGCACCAGCCCACTGGCCATCTGTCGGAATCGGCGCTGATCTAGATCACATAGCCAGGCACATGCACAAAAGAGCAACGGAATTGGAGCAGAATTACGAGAAAGTTTCACATCACGACGATGGTGCAGACGACACAACTAATCAGAAGTTGCATCCAGAATATTGTGACGTTATTCATAGTGAGTCTCATGCCCATTGCTGTCTCCATTCGAGTCCGCGGTGATGCCAGTTCTATATCACTTCGCCTCAGAGAGAGTGGGATAATCGATGTAACCAGCGACACCTCCCCCGTAAAATGTCGCTTGGTTCGGCTCGTTCAGCGCGGCCCCCAACTGAAGTCTCTTAGGTAAGTCAGGGTTGGCTAGAAATGCCCTACCGTAAGCGACTGCATCGGCATAGCCAGTATTGATTACTTCTTCTGCCCTGACTCGGTCATAATTACCGTTTACGATGTAGAAGCCTTGCCACAGTTCCCGTAGGTGCCTCAACAATGACCGTTCGGCTTCGCTGTTTTGTTTCCCGTCCTGAGCCGACTCAACGACGTGCACATAGCCAACGCCATAGTCTTTTAGGCGCTCTATTGCCAGACTGAACGTTTCCATCGGGTTATCGTCTCTCATGTCATTGAACGTTCCCACCGGGGAGATTCGAACGCCTACCCGCTCTTTGTTCCAAACTCTTAATACCCGCTCGGTCACCTCAGTCAGGAAACGAACGCGGTTAACGGCGCTTCCGCCATAAGAGTCACTTCGTTGATTAGTGCCACTTTGAAGGAACTGGTCTATTAAGTAGCCGTTTGCTGCGTGGATTTCAACTCCGTCAAATCCAGCTTCCTTCGCGTTTCGCGCGGCGGCTTCGTAATCGGACAATGTCTCCTCAATAGCGGAGGCCGTCAGGGCGACCGGCTCTGAAACTTGCACAACACCGGTTTCAATATATGTTTGACTATCTGCACGAATGGCCGAAGGTGCAACTGGATGCGCGTTGTTCGGTAACAAAGATGAGTGGGATATCCTGCCGACATGCCACAGCTGTAGGAATATCCGCCCGCTGTACCCATGCACTGCATCTACGATGTTTCGCCATGCATGGACCTGTTGAGCCGAATGAATGCCCGGCGTATTGACGTACCCTTTCCCCATTGGGGAAATCTGAGTTGCCTCCGTAATGATGAGACCTGCTGATGCGCGCTGCGCGTAGTATATTGCTGCGAGTTCGCTATGCACCCCCTCTGGATTGGCGCGGTTCCGCGTCATGGGTGCCATGAATACACGATTTGACAAGGTCAAAGACCCAAACTGGACTGATTCGAAAAGGCTTTTCATTTTACACTCCTGTTTTCTGCTTATTGTCACGTCTGCTGCAACTGGTCTCGATTCTGTGCGAGATCAAGAATAGTCTCCAGTGACCACTGGTCATGAGCATGCCGACCATACCCGTACCTGTAAAGTCCGGACTTGGTCCGCAGACAAGGCAGAAATACCCAACTGACAGCGATGGACAAATCGGGGTACACCCTTGCCGGCGCAGCCAAGTCTGTTCGAGTGGCGCGAATGGTGCGAATTAGACTCTTCATAGGTTGCACTGTTCCTCTGGGCACTGTTGTCCATAAAATAAACCGACCGTTTGGTTTAATCTAGCATGTCCGAAATGTTTGTCAACGTCTGAATTTCGACGGCTTCCGAAAATACCAAAAGAGATCTAACGGCTAAGCTATCCGGTCGCTCCTCTGTTAGGATCTCATCTTACTCTGTAGATCCAGTCACTTGCACACTCGCACCACCCCTTGGATAATTCTTCCTATACCCTTGTGGCGCATGTTATAGTCGCGCCTCATCGATGTAGGATTATACCGGAAGGTTCACTCGCGCAATGCCCGTGTGCTAGGTAAGTACACGTGAATATCAAGACTTAAAATGACCGAATTAAATTGACAATTGTAACCAATGTACAAAAATAGCTTAACTATGGGTTTTCTGGAGGATGGCATGAGCACAAAAGGTGAAGCAACACGCGAAAAAATTCTAACCATCGCACGGGAGCTTTTTACTACCAAGGGATTCTACACCACGACGATCGGTGATCTGGTCGAAGCAACAGGGCTGCAGAAGGGATGTCTGTATTTTCATTTTTCCGGAAAAGACGCCATCGTGCGGGTAGTTCTCAACGATGTCATCGAGGGATTCTTGGCAACTATGGACCGATTATTTGATGACGTAGATCCTGGCCTGTGCCTAGATTCCTTTTTGACTTACATATTGGACATGAACCTTACGACGGGATTTGTAGGCGGGTGCATATTTGGCAACGCGGCGCTGGAAATGAGTGACACCAACGAGGAGTTTGAGGCGACTATTGGCAAGTTTTTCGCTGACTGGACCGGCAAAGTGCAGTCTGTCGTCTCCAGAGCGCAGGCTCAGGGGGAAATCAGAACGGACCTCGGCAGCCTGGCCTTGGCTCAGATCATCATCGCGACGTTGGAGGGTGGAATCATGATGTCCCGAGTGCAGAAGGATGAGAGAGCTCTGCGCACCTGCTTGGACACTTTAAGGCTGACTCTTGAGCTTAAGTTTTGATTCTTCGTTTTCAGAACCGCCAGTGCTGGAGCGAACTCCTAAGCCTGCAAGTTCCCAAAGTCAAAGAACATTGCGTACCATCCCATCCCATCCCAGCCCCGTCCCGCATCAGCGTTTAGCCTGCTCGAAGTCTCCTTGCCAACCCGCCGTGTCCGTTAAGGAACTCGGCTCCCCCCCTGGCTGTTATCCCCTCCACCCTTGCTTCTCCCGACTCCCTCAAAACCTTTCCCTATATAGGAAGAACGGTGCAGAAGAATGCGCCGGGGTTCATTAATCGGCGTTTAATTCAACCCATTTAAGTGTCCTTGTTGCCCTACTATGGGACAAAACTTCAGTGATTTACCACAGTCAAGGTGGGTCCACCGAGCGCCGATGATGGGGCAGGTCAGGATTCGGTCCATACCCCGGATTAATAATACGCAGCAGCAGTTGGCAAAAAGGTAATAAAAAGCGCCCAATAGAAGTTTTCTCGCTACTTTGCTGTCGGTCGGTTTATATTTTGCATTGACAGGGGCAATGTAAAGGGTGATTGTTGCTGTGCTAGTTTTAAACTTTTTTTTCTGCCGGTACGAAGCCCGTACCAGTTTTTTCGTAGCGGAGATCCAAAATGTGCGTGTTAGATGGGCAGGACCAATTGGGTGCCGGGTGCAAAGGAGACACCATGGCCTCATCTTTTACCCGATTTGAAAAATGGAAGAATTCCGACAGCCCAATAATGGCCATTATCGATAGCACGCCGTCCGGAATCTGCATCACTGATGAATCTGGAGTATTTGAATACGTCAACCCTGCCTTTTGCTCAATCTATGGTTACGAGCCCGAGGAGTTAATCGGTCGGCAATTCACCATGCTTGTTGCCGAGAATCAAAGATCCTGGTTAATCGAATTGCACGACAAGTTTATCGCCGGAACCAATGAGGTACGTGGGGAATGGCCTGTTCAAAACAAGGCGGGGGGGCAGCTGTTCATTCTCGCTGATGCAGTGCGCATTGTCGATAGTGCAGGGCGACCGAAAAAAGTTACTTTTGTCACCGATATAACGGCACGAAAGAAGGCCGAAGTCGAACTTGTGCAGAGTGAGAATCTGCTTCGTGAAGTCGTAGCGACAAAAGATAAATTTGCCTCAATTATCGCCCATGACCTCCGGAACTCCTTCCAGATCCTCGCAATGAGTGCCGAGTTACTGATGATGGAAGCCCGTAAGCTATCGTCAGTAGATATACTGGCCCGTGCTGGGAATATGCTCCAGACCTCTCAGGCATCTTTTGAACTTCTTACCAACCTCTTGGCTTGGGCACAATCTCAGACTGGCACTATTCAGTATAGGCCAGTGGAACTAAACTTACTTGCAACCGTGTGTAGTTCGATAAAACCAATTGAAGAGAAAGCACTGGCCAAAGACATCCGAATTAATGTCGATATCCCCAGTGCTTTTTTCGTCTGCGCGGACGAAAATATGCTGAATACGGTTGTGCTAAATTTACTCGGCAATGCTCTTAAATTCACAGACAGTGGTGAATCAGTGACAATATCCGCGCATGAAGACCGCGACTGGTTTACGGTCGCCGTTTGTGATTCCGGTATTGGGATGGGTCAGGAGAAACTGGATCAGTTATTTCGTGCAGATTGTAAGTGTGGCAGTCTGGGAACAAAAGGAGAGACGGGGACGGGGCTTGGTCTCCTGCTTTGTAAGGAATTTGTGGAAAAGAATGGAGGCAGGATCTGGGTTCATAGTAAGGAAGGGGAGGGTTCCACCTTCTCATTTTCTCTTCCCACGTCAGGATTATGCCTCAATTAGGTTAGACCCATTGGCTGTAGCGCATTTGATGGGCGGGAGAAGGCCAAACTGTCACTCCTATACAACATTTCTTCGTCAAATATTGGACCTATGTTACGTATTCAAAGGTCTTTTATCCCGACCTTGGTGACGAGCCGAGTTGCCTGTTTACGCATACGACGGCCCGCATATGATGCTTTGATCCCACAATAGCAATAGGTAATCGTTAGCGCCAAGCGCACAGGTTCTGGCTGCAGGGGGCACACCATCGTTGCTAAAAAAGGTTCTCAAAGGGCCGCCAAGAAATGTTCTCAAGTGGATACTGCCGAATTACGCCGCGTTGCGGAAGAGCAACTTGCTGAACACTCAGAATGTGAGCCCAGGACGGCGATTGAAACGCTGCGGATTTCCCACGAACTCGATGTCTACAAGATCGAGCTAGAAATGCAAAATAGGGAACTCAGTACCGCCAGGGATGACATGGAATCGATGTTGGAAAAGTACACGGATCTCTTTGAATTCGCCCCCATTAGCTATTTTATCCTCGACTGCGGCGGTATGGTCAACAGCGTCAATCACATGGGGGCGGGCATACTTGGGATTGAACGTTCACTAGTGAAGGGCCGGCGCTTAGATTCTTTTATCTCCGCTGCCACCCGCCCTGCTCTCGCTGCTTTCTTCGAAAGGGTTTTTAAGAGCCTTGTCAAGGAGACCTGTGAGGTGGTCCTCCTGAATAAGGATAAATCCCAACTCTTTGTGCAGATCGAGGCATTGGCCGTAGCATCAGGGCTGGAGTGTCGTGTTGCATTAATTGATATCACTGAGCGTAAGCGGGCAGTGGAGTCTCTCCGGAAGGAAAAAGAGGCAACAGAGGCACTTCTAAAAATGGGAGAGGTCGCTGACGTGCTTCGTAAAATGGGAGAGGCAGCTCTTGTTGGGCTTGTCTCCACGACCACACCTGATGGGTCCGTATCTTCTTCTTTTAAATCTAGCAACAAGATCTCTCAGCGAGAAAACCAGGTCTTACGACTTTTGGCTGAAGGTAACTGTACAAAGGAGGTTGCCTCTCTCCTTAACATCAGCTGCAAAACTGTTGAAATGCACCGTATAAATATGATGAAAAAGCTAGAGATTTCAAGCATGGTGAATCTAGTTAAATTTGCCATTCGGGAAGGTATCATCGACGTCGTTTGATTTTTCTCACCCCCCCCACACACACAAGCGAACTCACACCTAAACAAACTCCACTTGGCAGGAATTGTCTGTAAGGAACTTACCGTATCAAGGTTATCTGATATTTGCGGATAAGTCATTAGTGCGTCCCATGAACAGAATCCAAACCATGTACAGGGACCGGCTGGCTGATACTTGGGTCTCATTGGCGAATGCGTAACGTTATGTGGGCCGCTTCCTGTTTAGGAAACCATAGTTGATTGCCGGGCAGCTATGAATGATGGTATCACAGGAGTTTCGTGTGTTCGGTAATATTGTAATTTATAACCGGAGGTTGTGTGAATAATTTAAAAATCGGTGTCAGGCTCGGGATAGGATTTTCAGTTCTAGTGGTATTAATTGCATTTATGTCATTGTTGGCAGCCATTCAATTCAGTTCGATAAAAAAAGGAAGTAATTATCTTACTCAGGAAAACTTTCCCAAGATACATGCCACCAATGAAGTTACTGAAGCTGGTCAGAATATTTGCAGATCCGTCTCTCTGATAGTTGCCATTGATGACGCTGCCTTTAGGGTCAAGGAGCAAGATAAAATAAATAAAGAACGTTCCCGCTATCGGACGGCGATGAATGCTTTAGAAATGCTTGAAAAGGATGAGAATGGGAAGGCTGTTTTCCTGAGGATGAAAGAGGCGTTTAAAACTTCGGCCGAAGCTAACAACAAGGCAGTTTTGCTTGCCTCAGCAGGACAGCGAGAGGACTCGTTCAAAGCCTTAATCGCGGCAGCGCCTTTGTTTGATGCTGCCATACAATCTGCAGATAAGATTATGTCGTTTCAGAATGAGAGCATTGAAAAACGCTCCCAAGAAATCCAAAAGATCTACAAAAGTGCTTTAGTAGGTCTAATCGTTGCCTGTGCAGTTGCCATTCTGATAGCAGTTGGCAGTGCCATAATCATCACAAGAGGGATTATTGTCCCGCTAGGCCGGATGCGGGAGATGATTAAGGATATTGCACAAGGGGAAGGTGACCTGACCAAGCGGCTCATCGTAAGCTCAACTGACGAACTGGGTGAGACCTGCCAGTGGTTTAATGTGTTCATAGACAAGTTGCAGGGGATTATCAGTCAAGTCGTCCAAACTACGCATCAGGTTGCCTCAGCGTCCAATCTGTTGCATACAACTTCAGATCAAATGGCCACTGGTGCCGAGCAGGTTGCAGCTCAGGTTAGCACTGTTGCTACGGCAGGTGAGGAGATGTCTGCCACCTCTGGTGACATTGCCCAGAACTGCATACTTGCGGCAGAGTGCTCCCAACAGGCCAATGCCGCCGCAGTTTCTGGAGCCGGTGTCGTGAATGAAACCATTGCTGTTATGCGCAGCATTGCAGAGCGGGTCAGGAGTTCCGCAACCGCGGTCGATAGTCTTGGCCGTCGCTCAGATCAGATCGGAGAGATTGTCGGTACGATTGAGGATATCGCTGATCAAACCAACCTGCTCGCGCTTAACGCGGCCATTGAGGCTGCCAGGGCTGGAGAACAGGGTCGAGGCTTTGCCGTTGTGGCGGATGAGGTGAGAGCTCTTGCCGAGCGAACCACTCGGGCAACCGGTGAAATCGGGGAGATGATCAAGGCGATTCAGCTGGAGACTAGAGGAGCGGTAATCGCCATGGAGGAAGGTGTCCGTGAAGTAGCCAATGGCAGGGAGAAAGCCGCCAATTCGGGAATAGCGCTAGAGCAGATCCTCAAGCAGATTAATTTAGTAACCACTCAGATAGATCAGGTCGCCACAGCCGCCGAAGAGCAGACCGCAACGACTACGGAGATCAGCACTAATATTCAGCAGATCGCTGAGGTCACCTCTCATACTTCGCGTGGTGCGCAGGAGTCGGCAACCGCTGCAACCCAGCTTTCCGGGTTTGCAGATGAGCTTTTGAACATAGTTGGGCAATTCCGACTGTCGTAAAGTGCGTAGACCGGAGTCCCGATATGACCTGCTATCGGTGCTAAGCTCACACCCACTTTGGCATAGTGGGTAATAGTCAGCATTGCCTGGTAACTCTACCCCAGCCAGCCTTTTTCAAGTCTGGCAGCAGCACAGGCATGGGTTGATGGCTTCGTGGGCTGGTATAACACGGAGCATTTGCACAGTAGCATTCGTTTCGTTACCCCGGACGACCGCCACTTCGGACGGGAACAAGCCATCCTGGCCAGCCGCCGGGATCTATATGAAAATGCACGTCTGAAGAACCCGAACCGCTGGTCCAGAAACATCAGAAATTGGGCCCCCGTAGAGACGGTTTACCTGAACCCAGAACCGAAGGTGGAAGTCAGACTTCTTGAGGCCGCATAATTTCAACTGAGGCGACAACTACCTTGACACCCGCCG
>Ga0209123_1002148_pt1 | contig 17459 bp, 26 predicted proteins | sample BarGraIncu00431A_FD_184500 | JGI IMG/M metagenome (GOLD analysis project Ga0209123, IMG submission 184500) | Arctic peat soil microbial communities from Barrow, Alaska, USA - Barrow Graham LP Incubations 004-31A (SPAdes) (version 2) | ecosystem: Environmental > Terrestrial > Soil > Wetlands >... | reverse complement strand
CTTGTTGCCTGCGGTATTTAAAAATTCCTTTTTTATTTTTTCAGGAAGCTCGCTTTGCACAATAAGAGGAGTTGCCTTATCAGCCAGATAGAAACTCACCCGAAAAGTACCGTCTAATATTCCGATCAAGAATATGTTAACAATTGTATTTTAATTGATTAGAGGTTGCTACATACATATACCCACACACTGAACAATAAAAAAGCCTCTCCCCAATTAAGGAAAGAGACTTTAACCCAACTATGAATTGGAACCTACTACGTCCCAAAAACTTTTTTACTTTCCGGATCCACCTGGCCCGTTCTATCGATTACCTCGAGGAAAATAGTTTTTGCCTCTCCATCTTTGCTGGTTACCTCTGTTCTGACTGGTGCCTTTATTCCTAAGATATTGGCCAAAGCTTTCAAAGCTTCTTGCTTATTATAGAATTTAACACTTATCGAAGCGCCAAACTTGCCCGGGGTCGTTGTTATTTCCTGAATGCAGGCTTTTTGATCTTCAGTTAATGAATCCCAATCTTTTAAAGTTTTCCAGTCAAGACGAAGATCCCCTGTATTTAAGAATGCAATTTTCTTTAATTCCATCACTATTCGTAACGCTGTAATGCCTGCAGCTTTGGCCAAATTGCTCTGATTTTCTTTGATTCGGCTTTGAATGTGGAGTTTTGTCATGTTTTGATATCCGATAAACCTTGCAGACTTAACGCTATAACCCGCTCTTATTGCGGCCTTTGTTGCATTTAGATCAAGCAAATACTCATAACAAAACCTTTCTTCTTTTCCGGTTAGATTACCAGACTTTCCAATAATAACCGGCCTTTTTCCATAGTATTCCATAGTATTCAGGTATTAAAGCACACAAATATAGTAATTTAAAACCGTTTTACCCTTGCTATAACCTTGCTATATCCTTGATGTAATCTTGATGCGATTTACTTTTTACCCTTAGTGTAACCTTAGTGCGATTTTGTTTTTACCCTTGCCGTAATCTTGCCGTCTTTTGTTCTTTTACCTTTCCTGGTTCCGGTGCACCCTCCCCCCTCTTGCCCTGCTGTAAAGTAATTTCAAAACTGTTTTATGGTTACCGTAATGTTACCGTGATTTTGTTTTTACCCTTGATGTAATCTTGATGTGATTTCGATTCTACCCTCGCCCTAATCTCGCCCTTATTGCTTTTTTCAAAAACGTTTTGACCTTAGGGTAATCTTAGGGTAGTTTAGTTTTAAACATTGCATCTATTAAATATATGCCATAAAAAAACCCTCTCCATTTTGCGTTGATGAGGGTTTTAATAAGTACCCGCAATTGTTGACCAGGTATAATTCAAATTTCAATTACTCAAAGATAGTGATTATTGTTATTCAAATGGCTTATCTAAGAAACCGATTTGAGCGAAAGGTGAGTTTAATATTTTTACTAAAATAGAAGGGCGTGATTTTTTCCATAACGGTATTCAACTGTTCTCTCATTTTAATCATTTTGGTAGTACCAAAAAAAGTTTCAATCGAAATACCACCTATCATTTTATCAACAACCCCATCTATAAAGGTGATATCTTCCCCAGTGATATTGTTCCTGTCTGTATTTATCAATTCTCTGTAATAAAATCTCTGACTTAAAACTCCCAATGTATCCCGGAGTAGGTCTAGTTTTATTTTCAAATCCTTTTTAGTTTTGACAGTACCGTTCTCAATACTCTCAATTTCTTTTAAAATTTCATCGAAACTACTGTACATGTTTTTAAGTTTTAAATTTGTTAAAAATAATTATTGTTATTCAAAAAAGCGTTTCCAATTAAAACTAAAGGCGGCTGTTGTGTCAATTAACTGATCCTTTAGTCTTTTCAATTGAAGCTCCATCACGCTCAATTCATTAGCACCAAAGAATGTCTCTAATAAATTGGTATTCATAGTTTGACCAATGTACTTGGTTAAATCTGATTTATCGCAAGGATCTATTTCGTTCTTCATCTTCCGGTAAGTGAGATTTGATGAAAGAGTGTCCACGGTGGTAATGATCGCGGTGAGTAAAATTTCCATTCGCTCTTTCTCCATTACCTTATCATACTTCAAACGATAAATAAGACTGGATAAGCCACAGTAACTATTAGTCATGTAAATTGGTGCCTCTGTCATTGGTTTAGTTTTTTGATGAAAGAGCGTCTCCCACTTCAAAAAAGAAGTCCGATAAATTCCCTGAGTGTGTTGTCAGTTCATCCATGTATTTACCAGGTATGTTAAGATCATAACATCCGGATTCATCAACTTCTATTGCGTTTGAAATAACCTGTCTGCTCAATTCGTTAATATGTCTCGCATGAGCGTAGGCATTAATATTCGTATCAAGTAATTCGGCAAGTGCGTTTAAAATTGTTTCTGATTGTTCTGCGGTGAAAGTGTGTTTTGTCATTGTATTTTAAATTTTAGTGCGTAGAAGTTGTGAAAGCTGGTTCATTACATGCCTTTTGGATCTGGGGTAACGTCATTTCATGATAACAGCTATTTTTGCAATTCATTTCGACGTCAAACTGCCGTTGCACCTCTGCCAATAGATCGGCCACTGTAACTACTCCATGATCATTTGAAATGGGAATTTTGATAAATCCGAATTTTTGTTTCATCTTTTTAAATTTTAGTATTTATAATTCTGTGTATTGTGCCCGCTTTGCTCTGGCCGTTGGCGTGACCGATCTTTGAAAACCTTCTACCAGGTACATACTTTCAACTTTGGTTAAATCGATAGCAGCATCTTTGAAAGCTGGATTATACCTTGATAAAATAACCTTCTCCCCGTCCTGATGGGATACTCCGCCTACTAACACGCTTGCACTGGTAACAACTAACAGTTCATACTTAAAAGCCTTTAGATCATCGATAGGGGCTAAATGATCAATTTTTTTGCATTTCAGAACGTCCCCGCCCGCTATGGCTCTCCGTGTTCCGTCCCACATTGAATTGTCGAGCATTTCAAAAGCCTCATATCCCCGGCCCCATACCATTTGGCCAAAGCTTTTTTTGTTCTTTAAGAATTTTTTTAATTGCATCGTTTTAAATTTTAGTGTTATCGAATACGCCTAAACGGCTTACTTTTTCTGCATTTCTTACTGTCATCAATTCGAGCTTTGAATAATAGATCGGTGAGTTCTTCGCTGTTCCTTTACGATAGCCCCTGACAAGATCATTCTTTACGTGACCTCTTACCCATCCTTGCCCGAACTTGTCAAAAGCTTCATTCTGGGTAAGGTCATCGGTTTTAGGTTGAAGGGACTTCATTAGGTTTGCAGCCCCAAGCTCAGCCATTCCTGACATTAATTCTTTGATGGAGAAAAGATCGTTAGTCATGCTTAGCTTCGTATTTATAAAGGTGCTGGTCTTCGATAGCGCATGAAATATTAAAAATAAATTCGGAAAGGAAGCGGCAATTATCTGACGCATCCGGGTAATCGTTTCCTTCCTGTGTTCCCTCAATTACGGCCAGTGAATACTCGCGGGCTATTCCCTCAAATCTCGCTTTTAGTTCGTCCAGAGTAAGATCTGGCGTAAGGTTCAAAATAATTTCAGACATGGTTATTAGTATTAAATGTATTAATTCGGTACAAATATAAATCAATTATTCTATTAAACATAACATGTGCCTATTGAGCACACCTAAACAACTGACATATAAAATACAGTGTTATAATTTGTTACATATACTAAGCTTATGCCCTAAATTAAATAAATATTAATTAATTGACTGATAATGTGATAATTAATATTTATTTAATATTTTTGAAAATAATGAAAAAGAGACTACAAATAGACCAAAACGGAGAGGGAAAGAGTTTGATCTGACCTTTGACCAGTTCAAGGAATTCGCCGTTAAGAATCAGATCGTATACGGCAAGAAACGGACAGCGGATACCTGGTCAATTGATAGGATTAAAGCTGATAAGGGTTATTCGGCTGACAACATACAACGTTTAACCCTTGCTGAGAATTCCGCTAAGCGTTGGCAGGACATCCGCACATTTGAATACTTCGAAGATTACAGCAAAGCCCGGGTAAAACCGGTTAATAAACCAGAATATACAGATTTACCATTTTAAACAATTGATATTATGAACTTAATCGAAGGACTACAAACAGAAATGAACCGTGTTCGGGAGATAATTGCTGAATACGAGCAGATCCCAGGCGGTCAGTTTGCCGCGGCAGTTATGGAAGCTGAAATAGAGGTCGCTGAGAACGCTATTGCGTGGGGTAACACGGTGGCAATGGTGAGACAGCTTAAAAATTTAAAAGAATATACCTTATGAAACAAAAGAACTTGAAATTAATAGCTTTAGCCCGTCTCGCGGCTACTTTCTTTTATTTGCCGATTCTGCTCATTGGGTTTATTCTTTACTTCCTCTCGAAGCCAATTGTCATAATTGCGCATATCCTGTTGTTCAGATTAGTTGTTGCCAATTATCAAATTAAACATTTTTGGCGAATTCAGGGTTAAATGTTGCATTTATTAAATATATACACTAAATTTGAAGCAAAAATTTAAATCTATGGAAGCGAATGAACTAAGGTTGAATAATATCATTTCTTACTGCGGTGTTCCGGTTCGCGTTTCTAATTTAGGAAATAACGGATTTGAAACGATTCGGGATAATGGTTTGCTCTACGGCGATTCGGATGTAGAAAAGTACAAAGCTATTCCATTGACTGAGGAAATTCTGATCAAAACAGAGTTAACTCAATGCCTTGACGTTTTTGAAATTGATCAGTTTTACACTATTAAATTTGTAGAAAAAGAAAGTGTTTATGAGTTTGACGGCTACTACTTATTTGCCCATTACACTGAGTACGAAACCAACACCCTTATATTCTTTGTTCATCAACTCCAAAACCTTTATTTTGTCTTAAAAGACAAAGAACTTGAAATCAAATTATGATAGATACACCAAATAAGAAACAGATCCACAAGCTCTATCATGTTGAATTGCTTGGTTGGAGAAGCACACATCATTACTTTGGTTCTCAGGCTGCGATATACGAAGCGTTCAGCGTGGATGATCTTGGTATATCACTCGATTATCTGAGAGGATCTGTGAGCCTGTCGTTAGGCCCGTATATCGGTAAGAAGTGCATCATCCGATTAGGCGAAGTGAAACGTAAACATACTTTAAGAGGGAGGAGATAATTATGAAAACTGAAAGATTAATCTATCAAGATTTAAAGTCAATAGTTGAGCCTATCCATGCTCATGAAGACCAATTGCTTGCAATAGCAAAGTACATTAACCAAGAATATCAAGAGAAAGATCGTACTCAGGCACAAAATTATGATGAGATTATTGCTTTTATCGTAGATGAGTTAAAGGCGGACTACACGATCTCGGGCGGTATGGGTCGATGCTCGATACGCCTTAGGAAATCTGATTTTAACATCAAGATTCCCCTATCTTCTCATACTACTTTAGAATCATTCAAACGTTGTCTGACTGAGGAACTGAAGAACTGGGCAACTTCAAAAGGTGAGATATTCAATATTGAGTTGTTTAAAAACTACAAATTACATTAGCCCTTCCATGCCCGGAGCGTATTTAATATTATCCTGCAGGAAGTACGGCAGATTGGCCCATCCTGCTGCACGTTCTTGGTTCTTTGCAACCCAAGCATTAAAGCTGTCCGGAACAGTAATAACCTTGTTGATGCTCTCGAGGTTTTCAGCCTCACCATTGAGAAGGGCTTGAAGTTCCCTGGTTAATTCTTCAGGGGTTAATAATATATCGATGGTATGGCAAAAACACCTCGGATGAAAACCTGTAAATATAAAATCCTTTGGGTAAGGCCCTACTAAATCATTGCAAATGTCCTCAATTGGGTGCTCATTACTCAGGACAACTTCAAACCCTACAACGGCCTTATTCAATAGCCTGCGTTCATGGTCTGCCCGCCTGTACGCCATATTGGTTTCAGTAATCGCAAGCCTTAGGGCATTAGCCCGGGAAGACTTATAAACCCCTTTCCCCCGATGGTAGGCTAAAGCATTTGCAGACGGTTCTAATTCTCCCGTTAAGGGGTTCCTTACCCTTCGAAAAAATATATTAGGATCCTGAAGGTATTGATTTAAAAGTATAGAAGTCTCAGCGGCACTTTTACCCTCAAGTATTCCATTAGAGAGCAACTCAGAAATCATATTTAAATTTCCTTCGGCTAAACTCCAAACTCTTTCAGACAAATTTAAACCGGCTGTCTTTCGATTCATAAAGGTTGTTAAGGCCTCCAGGTTACGTGGCGAAGCCATCACATCTTTAAGGGTTACAATCGTCTTAGAGGTGTTTGCTACATCCTTGGCCAAGCCAGTAATGGAGACAAGGACATTACCAACGGGGGGCACACGGTTAAAGAGAGCATAAACGGCCACGCCTCCCGTCACTATTGTAGAGGCTTCCAAGATCTTCACTAAAATTGCGTCTGCCTTATTTTCGGCAAGAAGCCAACTGGTTTCAATTTGTTTCTTGAGCAGGCCTTGTAAGTCATTGCTAAATTTATTTAAGTACGTGTCAATTTCAGCTTTCAACCCATTGTTATTAAACCATGGCTTTGTACGTTGAACGGATGAATCAGAATATTTATAGCCATTTGCCATTCGTGAAAATTGTTGCACCATCTGATTACACAGTGCTTTTACTTGTAAGGATATGGCCACCATATTGGCCAGGTGCCTAGCTTCATACTTTTTTGAGAGTTCTTCCATCTGGAATTTAGGTTTTTAAAACAGGACCAGAGCTTTTACATCTGGTCCTGTTGATTTAATTTACTTCTTTGAGGCTGCCCAATCAGTGATATTCTTGGTTGATTCATCACTAGTTAGCTCTGTTTTCTTTGCAGCATTAACCTCAGCAATCAAGTTGTCAATGTCTGCCATTGTTTCAATTGTTTTGCTGTCAATTAGGGTGTCTGGGATCTGGTGGGTATCCGCTTCGAGTACAAGCCTCCGCATAATTGCTACTTTCATAACTACTTAATTTAAAATGATTTAATTAAAAATACTTAATAATATTCGGGTTTACCGCAATTGCGCCCGTGCCATCGATTTGAAAATAGGCAAGATCCAGGTGTAACTCTGCCATAATCTGGCCCGTCGCATTGGCACGTGTGCGGATTATGTCAATATTCTTTGCTATGTTGGTCAGGATGTCATAGACTTCTTGTTGACCTTCTGTCTCAATGGCATCAGTGAATTGGTCCTTATATTCTGCCATTGCTGATTGACTAATGGCTGCAATCCCGTCAACAATCTCAATACCGGGATAGATATTATTACCGCCATATCCGGCCATTGCTTTGTAATGGGAGCTTTGCAGCTCATAATACTGCAATGTAGCAACAGCCTTTTCGATTGCCTCAATACAATGCTTTGCTGCTTGCATTAAACTGCCTTTCATCAACTTACCGGGTGCACCTAAGGAAACAATATCTTTGTCAATTTTCTCGGCTAAAATATTCTGAATCGTTGTTGAATCAGTCATTACCTTTTGTAGTAGTTCGGTTGTGGGTTCCACTCCATTATCAAGGCATACCGGAATAAATGTCTTATTGACCTGGTCAACGAACATTTTAACATTACCCAATAAATCATTCAATTTAAAGGTGTCAACACTCAGGATCTTTCTTTCAAATACTTTCTCTTTTTTATTATACATATTCATCATTTTTGTGCCCTATCGGACGGTTAAATTTATTGTTCAATGTGTGCGTGTACGTATGTATCAAATCTTAACTACTTGGTTTCATGCCTTTAATACATTCTATTTACGAATATTTTATAGTCTGCTTGCTGTTTTGTTTACCGCTGTATCAATACTTTTTAGGCTCACTTTCATATCTGCCAACTGATCTGTATTATCAGCTGTTCTGAGGGTATTAGCAGCGATGTTGAGCAAATGACTGGATGAGGCTTTACCAAGTTCAAGAATACCTCTTATATCAATTGATTGCCTATTCCATAATCCTTTAAGCTCCGTTGCTGTATCTTCAGTAAGTGCAGCTGTTATTTGGCCCTTCATTGAATTGTCTTTTGCACCGGCCGACCCTCCAAGACCATTAGTAAAACCTTTATCTTTTAGAGTCTTATCCGCGTCGGTCATTGCCGCATTTAGGGCATCCATCCCCTTTGTGGTATCGTCAGCAAGAGTTACAAGATCATCTGTTATACTTCCATCAACTATTAATTTCCCAGAGGCATCTTTCGCAAGTTTCTCAGCGTCGGTCATTGCTCTGAGCTTCTGGGTTTTCTCATCAGTAATCATTCCGAAAGAATTATTAAACCCTTCCTGTGCCTTATTAAAAAATGGCTGCATGAACTGATTGAAAAGCATCTTATAGGCAAGATCCGCTATAACATCACCAACCTTGGTGTGAAAATCGCTTATGGCCGTGTCGAGATTACCACTTCGAAAAGCACCAATGATTGAATCAGCTAAACTATTTCCTAAGTCACCAGCTAAAGTTTTAAAGTTTGCTATCATTTCATCTTGAGCGGCGATGGCAGCGGCTTTAATATCTTTCCAATTGTCCACCATCTGTTTAGTGGTAGCATCTAATTTGCCATAATCGGCTAAAATCTTTGGATTTAACTCAAAAGTATCTTTGTTGTAAATTTCGCCATATTGTTTTTTCAGTGACTCGAATACTGGAACGGTTTTCTTTGCCGCAAAGAATCCAATTGCGGCCCCGATAACGGCCCCAATTGCGGCTGCAGGAACGCTTAAAATACCGCCTCCAATTGCTGCCCCTATAACGGCTCCACCAGCTGCCGCACTTACTACATTTGATCCACTTGCTACTTTCTTTGTGCCAGTTTGAACTTGTCCACCCTCTAAGTTCTTTGCAGCTGCTTGCATCTCCCCCATTGCAGCACCATATTGTTTAGCTCCTGCTATGGCTCTGGAATATGGATTCTCTACACCAAACAAATTAGCTTCTTTGTAGGCTAATGCCTCAATACCCATCATTGCAAAAGCGTGGGCTGCCTGAAGAATTGAAGCGGTCCATTCGTCCTGTGCCTTTTTGTTTGCTTGGGCCTGTCCGAGTATTACACCCAGTATTTGAGTTGCTCCACCAATACCGGCACCAATGGCGTCTTCAGGTTTCATGCCCCCTGCTGTAAAGGCTCCCTTTTTGACTAAATCGCCCATTCGCCCAGCCAAGCCCGCGACTGCAGAAATAGTGCCGGCTAATTCCTTGTTGGAGTCACCAATTATATTTGCAAAGTTTTTGGCTGCATCTGCTACCAGGTAAAATCCTTCAGCTAAATCGTCGGTTCTCTTTCTTTGTGCTTTTAGGCTTGCTTCGCTTTCTTTTTCCTGAGATGCAGTGTCAACCCTTGCCGCTTTTTGCCTTCTTATTGTATCGGCCATTGCTTTATCACTATCAGCCTTAAATCTGTCGGTTACACTTTTGGCTTGAGTAGTTGAATTTGGTTGTGTGTTTTCGCCTCCCAATGCTTCACCTATCGCGCCGTATGCAGATGAAGCGCCTCTTGACTCGATTGGCTTGTTTTCATACATTGCCATTATTGATTTTTGTATGGCATCCCTTAGCTTCTTTTCGGCTTCGAGTAATACTAATTTCTTCGCTAGCATAGTTAATTCTTCGCCCTGTGCACTTTTCATTAACTCCGCTGTGGCTTTGATACGGTTATCTAATTCAGCGTCATCTTTGGCTTTTTTAGCCGCTGCCGCTGCCGCCGTTGCGTCTTTATCTTTAAGATTTTCAGTAAAAGTGTAAACACGCTTAGATTCCATTTGGAACTGTAAGTTAGCCTTGCCTATTTGCGCCGTTGCCGTGGTTAGAGCCGCCTTTTCTTTATCGCTTAAATCTTCAAGTCCCGAATAAATCTTTGCGGCCTGTTCAGGAATAATATTTAATTTTTCAGTTTCTTTATTTAAAGATTCCATTTCCGCCCGAACTTCTGCGATATATGCACCCCTTTCTTTTACTATTTGTTCTGCACCCGCCTTTGGCATTACAATTCCTTGTACCGTTTCTGGCTTTATGCTTTTTTCGTAATCATCAGATATTTGCTTTAATTCTGCATATTTTTCACCAACCTCTTTTACTACTTTATAATTTTTTAATCCAATATCAATTTCTTTTTCTGTAAGTTTACTTTTGCTTGTTGATATATCAGACACGGCTCTAAATGTAGCGACTGCAACAGCAATCTCGCCTTCCCCTTTCTTTTTCATTGCGTCCAACATCTTTTCTCCTGCAGTTATTTTATCGGCAGTCGCTACTTTATCGTTTGCGTTAAGAACTCTTCGATTATCCTCAATTGTCTTATTTAGTTCTATTTCTTTTAATTTTCTCTCGTTGTCCAGGTTGGCTACAAATGACATTTGATATACATATTCTTTACCTGCAAGAATAGCATTTTTCATATTTTCGGTAAAATTGGAAAAATCACCTGTCGCTATCATTTTATAGAACATGTTCAGTCCTTCGGTTGCGGCTTTTATGTATGAATGAAATACATCTGCAGTACGCTCTGTTGATTCCATTATGCCCTTAAACACCGCAGTTGCTGCTGCTACCGTTGCTAATCCTAAGGCCCACTTGCCTATACTTGATATAATTCCACCCTGAGAAGCCGCCTCTGCCACATTGCCCTCTATTTGCCTTTTTTGCAATCCGATCATTGTGGCTTGTTCTTCCGCTAGTGCTCGCTTTGCCCCTTTAAGATCTCCCAAGAGGTCAGCTTTTTTACCGCCAGTGGCATCAGCGGCGGCAATGCCTAACTGTTTTATATCCCCAGTGATCTCCCGGATTATTTGCCGTTGTTGCGTAATCTGGTCTTTTAATGATGCTGTTGATTTCTGAAAGCTAACAGTTGAGGCGACTGCAGCTGCATTGAAAGCCTGTTCCACTCTCACGCCTTCAGCTTTTGCAGCATCCCCCAGACCCTTGAATTCTGTTTTGATCTTTGCCACGGCAGCTTTTATCTGATCTGTGGCCATTCCAAAAATAAAACTTAAACCCCCATTGTTATTATCCATAATATTTATTTTAAATTATTACTAATTAGGTTATTTTGTAAATCCAAGCTGCTGCATCAATTGTGGAATTACTTGATCTGCCAATAGTTCAGCACTGGTCAAAACGTTGTAGTTCCGTGCTTCAACAGCTGCAGCATAGTTCATTCCTGCGACTACGATCAGCCATACCCCTGTTGAGTATTTGGCTATTTGTGCCTTAATTGCTTCCTCCCCGACACGGGCCCCAATACCAGAGAAACCGCTACCGTTTATAATTACGCCATCCCGGATGACAACGTACCCTGTCGAACTGATCAATGCCCCGGTCTGGTCCTTGTATGTCTTCCCGGTCTTTGCCTCGTTGGTCACTGTTGCACCAATGGCCGACAGTCCAAAGATTAATGCCTTTATTCTCCGTTCGACTTGCGCTTCCAGGTATTCGTCCAAACCCTCGGTATTCATTTCAATTCCCATATCAAAATATTTAATTCGTTTATTCAAATAACTCTTTTCTGATTGCCTCCCGGTTCTTCGGATCATCGGCATTTAAAACCTTCTTTGAATCCCCTTCTTTGATATCGTCGTATGAGGGCAAAACTGAACTATAAAGGATCAGGTTTGTATAACTCATTTTGTACAAAACGTAATCAAAAGGAAGTGTGAAGCTCTTTGCCACCCCCGCGACTACTGCCCAGATTGAGTCGTTCCCGGATCCTTTGTTACCTTCAGTAGATTTATTCCGATTAGGAAAGTCGTAAGAGAGAAAAAAAAAGATAGTTCCATCATTACCATTAATTTTTGAACAATGGCATTCAGCTCGATTGGTCTTAAATCATAGAGCAATTCTGTAGCCAACTCCTTTTGCCTGTCAACAATAATTGTTTCATACTTTGGGAAGATCAACCATACACGTTTTATGACTCTTTTAGTTTGGAGTAAGTTCTGGGCTCCAAGAATCAGGACCGCGATAATGTCCCCTATTACTCTGCAGTCCTTCGCGACTCTCAAACTTTCGCTGATGATATCCGACTCATCCAAATTGATTTGCGGCATTTGTGAAACCAACTCAGAAACGAGTATTAATGTCGCTGGGCTGGGAGGTGCCACCTGGTAAGTTTTATTACCAACAGTAATTTCATTAGGCCTCTGCAGAATTGTATCTGCAGCTTTTGATTCGATCGTCTTTTTCATAATTGATGTTTTTAATTGTTATTTTTAATTGTATGTATGTATATTTGTAAGCATTCTTAACTAACTGCTTATTGATCAACTTCTTTCACATTCTGAATTAGAATATTAGAATGTAAACTGTTCTCAACAAGCACACTTTCGGCCTTGCGCTGCATAAGATTGCGTTGGAAGATGTACGCCTTAACCTGACCGTTCGTTTTTATTCGGTGGGACCCTCTTTCGCTTTTCTGATTTACAGCCTCTTTTCGAAATCTTTCCCATTTGTCCAACTTATCCATCTGTTCGAACTCCTTAGACCGTGCTTTTATCTCACGATAGATAACTAATTGATGCTCAATTGATAACATTTCTAACATAGCGTTTAGGTTTTTAATAAAGAGTTAATTGATTATTTCGGATCCTCTGAATGGTCCTACGCAAATTGTTTGCTTTGATGAGATTTGTTTCACCAACCAGGTCAATTTGCAATTGTAATAGATACTTCGACCACATCCGGCGCTCGTGTTTTAGGCCTGCTGTGGTCTTCCTAATTCGCTCCTGTGCCAGGATTAGCAATTTCATCTCAGGTTCGCGGGCTTTGAAGGCCTGGTACATTCTTATTTGTAGTTCAGGATCAAATGAATCAATGAATTCGTGAACTTTGCTTCGATTTTTATTCATTTTGTCTTATTTTAATTGAGTTTAAAATCTACTTCAGGGCCTGATATAAGTACGCCGTTTAGCTTTGCGAAGTGAAACAAGGTGTTAATGCTTATGGGTGTTGAACTCTTTAAACCTTTCAGACATGTTGTGAATTGCCGGTCTGTGGTATCATTCTCGTATAGGTCCGAATAGCAGCTTACCCTGTGAAAGAATTCGCGTCCGGGATTTTCTCCAAAGGTATTGGCCAGTGCACAACCGATTTGAAACCATTGCTGGTAATTTCCGGTAATATCTGTGAGGCTATCTTCTATCGCATCAATAAGAGCACTTACCCTGTCAATACTCGGCGAATCAGGGTAAGAATCATTCACGATCAAAGCAGGGCTGTATATGAAGGTGTAAGGTTTTGCATTGGGGTTAATGTAGGGTTCATCATCGAAGCTGACAAAGCGAAGTCTTTTAATATCCGAACAAGCAGGATCTATCTTAATGCCACATCTGGCAAAGTCTAATTCAAGGCTTTTAAAATGCTCTTTGTGTTTGGCAGGGTTTGACACTGCTATCAGTAGGAAATATCCCTGCCCTCTGGCAGAAAGTGAAGCGTAAGCGACATTCTCAATTTTGGGAAGTTGCTTTTTAAAATCTTTAAAGTTGGTAACCTCTGAATTGTCTTTAAAATCTACGTCAACACAAATTATCCCGGAATGTGTAGTTTGTCCATCCTCGCCAATTATGCAACTTGGACTAAAACAAGGGAGTTTAGATTTTAACAAGGCTTGTTTCTTTTCATCCGTGGTTGACCTGAGTTTTTCAATCAAAGGCTTATATTTTTCATCGGCTAAAACACTGTCTAAAAAGACGGTTTTTGAGTCTCTATTTAACGCGCTTATGAAAGACGAAACTTTTACGTGTAGATTATTTTCCATATTGTTGTAATTCAATAATTTAAACTCTCAAAAATTGGTGCAGACTGATTATGCTTTAATTAACAGTATGTAACGAATTGGCAAAATGATCTAATAATTTTAGTAATATACTGTTATTCAATCTTATATCAGTTTAGTGCAGTGGTGCAGATTGGTGCAGATTGGTGCAACATTGCACCGGAAACCGTGGTGCAGATTGGTGCATGCACCTATTTATAGGTGCAGTACCTTTCGCACTATTCCCGCACTACTTCTGTACCCTCCTTATTAAGTCGTATTACTCCTAATTTATCCGCATATATTAAACCCAAAGTGCGCGCCTTAGCAATCCAATCTTTGGCGGCTCTCAACTTTACAGGGTGATGGAGTTGTATCGTTTCAGCAAGTTCCGTGTATCTGTATTTATCCTTAAAATCGAACAGTTGTTCAATGTCATTTCTGAATAGCATTTCAGCCACATCTGCTCTGCTTACCGTGCGTTCAATCTCAGCAGGCACTGGTCGGTTCTCTTCATCCAATTCAAAAGACCAGTCATCAATTGGGGCGTTCCTGCATTCCGTCTGAACTACTTTGAAGGCATTCACGTTCTTTGTTACGTGGTAAACCTCTGAGGCCTTGTTAACTACTTCACTTCCGAGATGTCCGCGCAAATTTACGTCGGCCTTGTTCTGGTGCAGAATGTTGATTATTGTAACGTTATACTGTTTTGTCAGTCTCATAAGAAAGTTAACCAGTTCCCCGGATTCCTCAATTGAATTAAAGTCCTTTAGTAGATCCCTAATTCCGTCGATGAAAACGACATCCGGCGCGCACTCAATAATCACATTTTCTAGCACAGTTCTACGGGTTTTAATATCTGCATCCCTCAGGCAGTAGTAATCAATTTGTGTATTTTTAACTTTGCTATCCCATCCGCAAAGGGAGTAGACCTTTCGTAGATTGTTTTGAGCACTATACCCGGTTTGTTCATTGTCGATGATCAAAGCTTTAATCATTTTCTTTTGTGCTTTGAATCCTCCGTATTCTCCCCTGAGTAAGGCCACAATCAGGAAGAGACAGAATAAACCCTTGCCTGACTTCGCTTTGCCGGAAAGCCCTATCAACTCCCCCATAGCTAGGCAACCAACGCCGTTATGCTTTAGCCAATATTGCATTTTTGGGTATTCCGAATCAGGCCGTATTTCGTATTTCAGCAATTCTTTGTTTGCCTGGGTACAATCTTTCTGGTCAGATCTACGTTGGCAGAACTCTGAGAGGTCGAAGATGTGAGGGGCTATTGCCACCGCTTCCATTATTTACTAACCTTCCCCGGTTTGTTCTCCAGTGCTGCCAAAACTTTCTCAGGATCAAAGATTACCTTTCTACCGAATTGCATAAAAGGTATGGCACCTGAATTTTTAAGGCTTTGTGCCGTCATAAGGGAAGTTCCTAATAGATCCGCAAGCCCCTGCATTGAATAGATTAACTTTCGCGTTTCTGAATACTGTCCTACATTTGTCATAATTGATTATTATTAGATTTGACGTGTTATGCTGGGGTCAAATGTAGTAAGGAAAACAGAAGTTAACACATTGTCATATAAACTTTTACCTATAATTCACTTTAAGGGCTAAATGTGAATTATAGGTAAAGTTATGGGTGTTATGTTAGTAAGACTAAGGGTTTAAATCGGTGTAAATTTTGGAGATCAACTTCTCTCTGATGTGTTCTATATTGAAATATCCATATTCTTTTTCAATAATTCCTATTTTTTCATATCTGTTCAAAGTGGGTTTTGACAAATGCAGTATCTTCATTAGACGGGTCTTGGTGGGAATAAGGCACTTTTCGCTAAACATTTGTTCTTTTTCAAGATCAATTCTTGTATCGATATAGGAGCAAAAGTTCTCAAAATTTTTAAAATTTCCAATATTTTTGAAATGTTTAGTAGGTTCCCCCCGGCTATTTTTCTTTGTCTCTAAAATAGTAGACTTAATGTCCCGGCGGTTTATTTCGTCTAAAAGGGCTTTTAAGTAATCATCTATGAGCCGAATTAAATCCGGCATATTGTTTACCCTCTCGACTGGTTTTGTTCCTTCGCCTGTAACTTCTTTATATTTTTCCATTGGTCTAAAAGGTTTACTCTATCAATTTCATTGCTGCAAGCTGTTGTTCGTCGCTTACCTTATAATACCGGCTAATTGCTTTGGAGTGTGCGACGTGACCAGACATTGACCCGATAACCTCATTATTTACCCCGGCATTGAAGAGACCACCAACAAAGATCCGGCGGGCCATATGGGTGCTTGCAAGCGTATCAATACCTACATGCTTTTCTAAAAGTGTTTTTTTATCAATGGTTGCGACTTTTCGCGTTAATCCAACTTGAAGAAATACTTTTTTAATATAATGGTCACATTCATCGGTTTTTACTAAAGGTAACAATCTGCCATCGGGCAAGTCGTAACGCGTAATGATCTGTTTTGCCTTTCCTGATAATGGCACCTTTGCAATGCGTTCACCTTCGTTCTTGGTTTTGGCCGCAACGTATGAGAGAACACCATCATTGATATTACCTCTTGTAAATCTCATTAAATCACCATATCGGCAACCAATGAAAGACTGAAGGCAGAATATGTCCCGAATCTGTGCCATCTTAGGATCTTCAATTGCGGCATTAAATAAAAGGTCACGTTCTGCAATGGTTAAATAAATAGGATCTCCGTACGTTTCAGCGGCATACACAAACGAATCAAAGGGATTAATAGAAGTGTGCTTTACTTTCAATGAGTGCTTTAAAAACGTCTTAAACGCCGACAAATAGCATGATATTGAGTTTTGGCTTAGTTTTTCAGATAGGTAAGCTTTAAACGCAGGAAGGTCAATATTATTAAAATTCATTTCAGGGTTGAATGATTTGAGTTTTTTAATAACTAATTGCAGGGTAATCTTACGGTTATCACTAAGACCAGATTCAACAACATATTGATCAAAGCGACTAAAAAAGTCTTCTTTGTTGGCTGTCTTAACTTCTTTGCCTAATTTTCTTTTAAGGTCGCTTCTTAATTTTTCAACTGTTGGCTGAGTCTTGTCCGCTTCATACGCTGTAAAGAGTTCGCCAACCTTAACCGTTATCTTTCTTAATTCATCATTGAATTTTTGTGAACTTAATCCGTCCGGCGTGATCTGGTTGCGCTTCAGGTGTCCGGCTGTTGCGTCCCATTGGTTGCTATCGCTGTCAATACGGCAACGGAAACCAGTATAATAGAACATTCTTTGTTTGGAGTATGTAACGCTAAGCATCACCGGAACATTGGCTGTAATGCCCTTTCTTTTCTCTGGATAGTACTTTACTGAATAGTTCATGGTGTATGTTTGTATGTAAAACCCAAAACTACATACATATTTTGACATATTCAAGTAATATTCAATATATTTTTTTAGACTCCTTTATACTTAAATATTTAATTGGTGGGGTTTTGTCCCTTATTTAAGCCGCTGACATAAAGTGTTTTTATTTACTTTGATGTAGTCTTATATATTCCATTAGACTGAAATATATTTTGATTTAAATCGGGTTAAAATATTCCGATCCAGAATATTGTTTTTTTCTTCTTTAAAGTCCGGAAAAGCCAACTTTTGCCATCATCATAAAACCGCCATACCTCCGAAATATCAGTATGATTATCATGCAAATAACTTAAAATTC
>Ga0209123_1002145_pt1 | contig 17471 bp, 8 predicted proteins | sample BarGraIncu00431A_FD_184500 | JGI IMG/M metagenome (GOLD analysis project Ga0209123, IMG submission 184500) | Arctic peat soil microbial communities from Barrow, Alaska, USA - Barrow Graham LP Incubations 004-31A (SPAdes) (version 2) | ecosystem: Environmental > Terrestrial > Soil > Wetlands >... | reverse complement strand
TTATTTTAATTTTAGTTTCAATATCCCGTTTTAAGTGGCGGGTCAAGTTTGATTTGAATTAATGAATTCTTCTACTCCATATTTCACCGTGGAGTAGTTGAATCATTAATGATTTATTTAATTAATTTCTCTGGATAAATCTTATAAAAATGCGAATAATAAAATAAAGTATAAATGTCAATCCGGTACAATAAACAAACAGAGTATTGGCCGTTTTTCAAGTTCAACGGATTATAGTTGAATAGTGCATCAAAAATTAGAAACAACTAATTGAATCATACAGGTTTCAGACCTGTAAATCGGCTTGCATGTTAAGATCATATTGGGTTTTAAACAATATGATAAAATATAAATAAAAATGTATACTAAATAATGTATATGCGAAAGATATTAATATTAATATTCCTGGTTGGCAGTACTTTTATAAATACGCTTCATGCGCAAATTACCGCCACACAGATGGGTATGTTAGATTTTAAAGTAGATCAAAGCCTGACTTCAGATGAAATGGATGGAACAATTGATGTTACTGCGAAACTACAGGCTGCAGTTGACAATGCACGATTGGCCAACAAATCTTTATTTATTCCTTCGGGGACCTATAAAGTTTCTAACACAATCAATTGTGTTCTTACTATAACCAATTGGGACCTTAAAACACCAGTCAATATTATCGGATCATCGTTGCAACACCCTGTAATTAAACTTTCCGACAACATAGCCGCTTTCAATGGCGCCACTCCGAAGGCAATTATTCATTATCAAAGCAGCGATCCTGTAAACTATCCTAGCGGTGCTGTTATGCAGGGTGGCATACGAGCCATTGATTTTGACCTTGGTTTAGGTAATAAGAAAGCTGTTGCACTTTACTGGGCATGTGCCCAATATTGTTTCATTGAAGATATCAATATCAACGCACGTGACGGGTTCGCCGGACTGACAGGGATTGGAGGTGCGAACAATTTATTGGCAAACATCACTGTTACCGGGGGACAACACGGTTTATACCTGACAAATTATAATGAAAGCATGGATTGGGGAATGCAGGGATCACCACATAATACAATTACAGGTTGTACATTTATGAATCAGAGTGATGTCCCGGTTGTATTAAGGAGTTGGGGTGGAATTACATTTATAGGGGTAACAATCATTAAAAATGCCGGACTAGCTATCAATATGGATTGCCAGGCCTATGCTTCGCTTATGCAATTTCCCTTCTCGATGATCGATTCAAAAATTGAGTTTACCAATCCAAGTGCATCGAATACTGCTATTCAAAACCTTCTCCATGGAACTGTTTCTCTCAGAGGCGTATATGTAAAAGGGGCAGGAATCATATGTAATAACAAGGCAGACGAGAACCTCTCTCCTATCCTACCGATCAGTGATTGGACAGGCATTAAACGGTACAATTATATTGACAAGGCACCACGAACCGGAGAACCAACTAATGTTTATTACTCAGGAACTCATTACGATGCAGTTACAGGAGTCCAATACAAGACAGCCATTGTAGATAAAGATGCTTCCTCTCCCCCATCCGATTTAACATCAAGACACATATGGGAATCGACCCCATCGTTTGAAGATTCCGATGCAGTTTTGGTGCCAGCCGGTTCAACAGCGACGCAAATACAAAATGCGATTAATTCCAATAAGAAGGTATGTCTGGCAAAAGGGATCTATTTGCTGAGCGCCCCTATTACGTTGAAGGCTAATACGATTTTCTTTGGATGCCCGGGGATTGGAAGTTGCGGATCTATTTTGACTTATGGGTTTAAGCCTGCAAAGCAAACCTGGTTGATTGAGACAGAGAACAGTGCAACTGCTACCACCTACCTTATGGATATTTGTACCAACCCCGGAAATGAGAATTATCTGGGCAGCCTTCACTGGCGTGCCGGCAGGAATTCGATAATCCGAACTGTCCATTTCGATACAAGCTGGGATGCGTATGAAAGGGATATGATCAGGATGTATTTCTCGGACAATGGAGGAGGCCGCGTTTTCAATTATCAGGATGAGAAAAACCTTAATGGCGCCAATAGTTTGAATAGTATTAACCACCGAAAAGTCAAAATTTCTGGAACATCGCAGCAGCTTACATTTTATGGACTCAACCTTGAACGGGGAGGATCTTTCGAACTTCAATCGACATTTCCATGTTTGGAAATGGTGAATTCGTCGAATATCAGGATTTTGGGAGGTAAATGTGAAGTGTATCAACCTTATGCAAAAATTGATAATTGTAAAAATGTATTCCTTACAAGTATCATAGACTCAGGCAACCTAAACCGTAATTTGTCGACACAATGCCTTATTCAAATCGTTGGAACCAACTGTGACAACATAGAAGTATCTAACTCCTTTTGGCTGAATCCACCGAATTCTACGTTTCAAATCGTAGCCGATCCATGGAATATCAACGAACCTGACCGCAATATGCACCTTGGACTTTATCACCGCAATTGGACAGCTTTTGACTCCGATACTTTAACGACATCGGGTATTGTACATCCTTCTACCACTGATAATTGGACAATTTATCCAAATCCAACAAACTCTGATTTTTACATTCAATCCAATTCAAATTTAAGTACAGCAGTGAAATGCTTTATTTATAATGGGTTAGGTGAAAACATCAATTCTTTTGCAATCACGAACAATGAAACAAAAAAAATTGACCTATCAAATTCTGCAAATGGAATTTACTCAATATTAATTCAAAACCCTGCAGGGAAAAAGGACTGTTTTAAAGTAATTAAAAACTAACGATTAAAGTATCAGCTTGATTATTAATTGTTCTCATTTTATAAGAATAAATAATAACGAACCAAAACTAATTAGAAACTATGAATACATTAAAATTTTATTTTACTAAACTTATTGGTTATGCTCAATCATTAGGAATTTCTACTAAAATAATTGACTGTAATCGCCTACCCATTCAATCGACTTTCTCCAGAATCAATATTAACAGGATGATTTTGGTACTAACCTTTTCTGCTTTAACATCATCAGGCCAAGCAGCTGCCATCTCCGGTATTTGGGCAGTTAATGACGGAGAAAAAGTAGAAAAATTTGATTTAAAAAATCCCAACAAAGCTTCCAATTCAGTCTGGGACGGAACGAAGATTAAAATATTCGGTGGACGCAATGAAATGATTGCTTTCCAGGTTATTGTACAAGGCGAAATAAACGGCAGCACAGTAGGCGCCAGCTTACCAGGCCTGACCCGACGTGGAGGAGGAGGATCAATTGTTTATACTGCACCTGCATCGGATCCTACAGATTACAGAAACCGACCTATCAGTATTTTCACAGAGAACTACATGAATCTCACCAAAGCAACCAATTGTAGTTGGATATATAATCAGTATACACCCAGTGCCCCTGCTGATCCACTCGGATGGAAACCGGTACAATTGGTTCCCGAAAATGCCACGGCAGGCAAAGGCGGACTGCCAATCCTGGTTGCCGCAAATTCAAACCAAGGCTTATGGTTTGATATTTATACAGCCAAAGGTCTTCAGGCAGGTATCTACGAGGGTACTGTGACAATAACCAGGAATGGAACACCAACAGCGATACCAATAGAACTGGAACTTTTCAATTTTACGCTTCCTGACGAGAACACGATAGCTACAATGATTTATAACGCACCCTGGGCCTATCCAACCTATCATACCATAGCTGCAAGCGCTGCCAATGATGCGTACGACCGCATGGCGCATCGGTTTAGGGTTGAACTGGTGGATGGCTGGAATGAAAGCTACATTAATTCAAATATGAAAAAGTTCAATGGTTCTCTCTATACAAGTGCAAATAAATATGACGGACCAGGTGTTGGCGTTGGACAAAAGATAATACCCCGAACCTTCTACCCAGATATAAATGCCAAACCAACGGTAAAAGGGTTTGATACAGAATCGGAAGCATGGGCAAGCTCAGACGCATGGATGACGTACATGAACAATACATTTCCACAACAAGGCTGGAAAACATTCTTCTATATGCCCGATGAACCATGGTGGAATCAAGCTGCTGAAAAAATGGCCTACATTAAAAGGGTTGGGGCTTATTTGAGGAGTAATCCCGGTATTGGCAATACCATGCCGGTTCTTGTAACCAGTCATTGGGATGCCGGACTTGATCCATTGATTGATATCTGGGCTTCCAATATGGATACTTACAATACCCCACAGGGTGTAATCGAAAGATCACATGGAGATGACTTTTGGGTCTATAATGGGTTTCGGCCTTTCGGAGGTGCAGCTGTTTACGATTGCCCTGCTACAGATGAAAGAGTGAATTATTGGGGATGTTTCAAGAAAGGGGTACCAGTCTATTTCTATTATTATGCCAACCTGTGGGACATTAATCCATGGACCAATCCTGAAACTTTTCCAAACGGAATGGGAGACGGGTGCGTTATGTATCCTGGAGAGTGTAAGTTCGATCAGTCGCAAAACAGGAATATTAATGGCCCTATATCTGGCATAGCACTTGCAAACATGAGAAGAGGTGCACAGGATCATGCTTACCTTACAATGGCAAGAGAACGGGGGCTTACCAGCACAATCACTACAGTACTTAATAATATAGTTCCCAAGATATTTGATGATGTTAAGAACGCAATGTCTGAGAAATGCTATTTTCCACAAAACGGAAACGCCTATGAAAGTGCACGCTACACCCTGGCACAGGCGCTTGCGAAATTCACCCCGGACTCAACAACCTATTTAAGTGATTTGATGTGGTCATCGGCTACCAACAGTTGGGGCCCCGTTGAGAAAGACAAGAGTAACGGTGAAATTAACATAGGTGACGGAAATACGATCACCCTAAACGGAATCACTTATTCCAAGGGTCTTGGAAGCCATGCTCCAATGGAAGCGACTTATTTTATCGGCGGTCTTTATAAAACATTGATTTCGGATATTGGAGTTGATGACGAAATGGAGTCCACCGGATCGGTTATATTCCAGGTGTGGGCCGACAGTGTCAAAATATACGACAGCGGCATTATGACTTATAAAGATACGACCAAAACTATTCATGTGGACATAAGCGGAGTAAATGAGTTAAAGCTTATTGTTACAAACGGCGGTGATGGAATTGTTGGAGATCACGCAGACTGGGCAAATACACATCTTATACCATTAACTACAGGAGTGGATGTTCCCGTTTCATCAGGATCAATCAATTCATTCGCATTGTCTCAAAATGTTCCAAATCCTGTGAGAAATGAAACAACAATTGGGTTTAACATTCCTGCATCGGTAGTTAACGCAGAGATAAATATTTACAATCTGCAAGGGATCAAAGTGAAAGCCTATAATATAGCTGAAAGAGGCTTCGGAAGTCTAAACATTTTAAGTTCAGGGTTAAATCCAGCCATATACTTTTATGTCCTTGTATGCGACAATACTATTGTAGCTACAAAGAAAATGATCATAATAAAGGAATAGCAGTTTTTAAGTTGATAAATAAACATAGAGTAATGAGATTAAGTACAACAAAATTAATTAATCTGATTTTTATGCCATACCATATAGGTTCCTTTAGACTCAATATTAACAAGTTGATTTTAGCTCTTTTCTTATCTGTTTTTGCACCTACTGCCCTATTAGCAATCATACCTGGTATTTGGGCAGTTAATGATGGAGAAAAAGTAAAAAAATATGATTTGAATAATCCCAACAAAGCTTCCAACTCAGCATGGGACGGAACGAAAATTAAAATTTTCGGCGGTTGTAATGAAATTATTGCATTCCAGGTTATTGTTGAAGGTGGTGTAAGTGGATACACGGTAGGCGCCAATTTACCAAGCCTGACGCGCAGGAACGGAGGCGGCATCATCTCTTATACGGCACCCGCATGGGATCCTACTATCTATGTTGGCAGGCCTATAAGCATCTTCACAGAGAATTACATGAATATCACAAAAGGAACCAACTGCGGTTGGATTTTTCATCCTGGCACACCTGCGGCACCAAAAGATCCTTTGGGTTGGACGCCGGTTCAATTGGTTCCTGAAAATGCTGCTGCAGGCAAAGGCGGACTGCCTATTCTGGTTGCCGCCAATTCAAACCAGGGATTATGGTTCGACATTTACACCGCTAAAGGTCTTGCGGCAGGTATATACGATGGAACTGTTACAATTACAAGGGATGGGACACCTACGGCAATCCCGATAGAACTGGAGCTTTTCAATTTTACACTTCCTGATGAAAACTCTATAAAAAATATGATACCTTACAACTATGGAGCTTTCCCTTCATACCATGCCGGTGATTTAAATGGCCTGGATAATTCATATAACCGCTTGGCCCATCGATACAAGATCGACCTTTGTGAAGGAAATGACGAGAAAAGGGTAAATTCGAGAATAAGGTTTTTCAACGGTTCAGCTTTCACAAGCAAAAGTAATTATGATGGTCCCGGCGTTGGCGTTGGAAACAAAATAGTAGCCCGATCCTGGTACCCGGATATTAATTCAAAACCTCCCATGCCGGGTTTTGATACACAGGCTGAAGCATGGAAAAGTTCAGACGCATGGATGACTTTCATGAACAATACATTTCCGCAAAAAGGCTGGATAACATTCTTATACATGCCCGACGAACCTTGGTGGAATCAGGGAGTTGAAAAAAGGGCCTATATTAACAGGGTAGGTGGTTATATACATAACAACCCCGGAATAGGAAATACTTTGAGTTGCCTTACAACCTCCCATTACGATGCCTCAATTGAAGGGGGCACGGACATATGGGATACCAATATGGATGGGTTTAAGTCAAACCAGGCAGCGATAGAAAGATCACACGGAGATGATATGTGGGTATATAATGGATACCGTCCTTTTGGGGGTGCAGGTGCCGCCTATGATTCTCCTGCTACAGATCAGCGAGTCAATATGTGGGCATGTTTCAAAAAGGGCGTAAAGGTATATTACTATTACTGGTTTAACGGTTGGGACGCAGGAAATCCATGGGTTATTACCGAAACTTATCCAGCCTCCAATGGCGATGGGTGTGTGGTATACCCCGGAGAATGCAGGAATGATGCATCTCAGAACAGGAATATAGGCGGTCCTATTGCTGGTTTGGTACTTGCTAACATGAGAAGAGGATCGCAGGATGTTGAATATCTTACAATGGCAAGCCAACTTGGTCTTACAAGTACTGTTAACACTGTACTTAAAAACATTGTACCAAAGATATTCGACGAAGTAAAAAATCCAGACACCGAACCCTGCTATTTTCCACAGAATGGAAACGCTTATGAGACTGCACGTTACACCCTTGCACAAGCAATTGCGAATTACACCCCAGCTCCAATAACCTATTTAAGCGATCTGATATGGTCATCGGCAATTAATGGCTGGGGACCTGTAGAGAACGACAAGAGTAACGGCGAAATTAACCCTGGTGATGGAAAAAAGATAACCTTAAATGGAACAACTTATACAAAAGGACTTGGATGCAATGCTGCAACAGAAATAAAATATTCACTCGGAGGTCTCTATCAAACATTTGTATCAGATATTGGGGTAGATGATGAAATGGGGGCTGCCGGTTCGGTAATATTCCAGGTGTGGGCTGATGGAGTCAAAATATACGATAGTGGCCTTATGACTGCAACAGATACTACCAAAACTGTTCGAGTGAATATAAGTGGAATAAAAGAATTAAAGCTCATAATAACAGAAGGTGGTGATGGAATTGTAGGAGATCACGGCGACTGGGCAAATGCACAGCTTTTAACTTTAACTACAGCTTTAGATGTTCCCGTTTTATCAAGAACACCCAAGTCCGTGGCATTGTCTCAAAATGTTCCAAATCCCGTAAGAAATGAAACAATAATTGGGTTCAATATTCCTGAATCAGTAGTTAATGCGGAGATCAGTATCTACAATTTGCAAGGGATGAAAATTAGGGCATATAAGATCGCAGAAAGAGGTTTCGGAAGTCTGAACGTTTTATGTTCTGGGTTAGATCCAGCAATCTACTTTTATGTCCTTTTATGTGACAACACGATTGTAACTACAAAGAAGATGATAATAACGTGATTCGATCTAAGTCTTGTTTACGTCAATTACGTAATTGATGTAATCTATGTAATTGGCATTTTGAAGGAAATACAGGAGTATTAGTGCTGTTGATTAACTCATAGATCTAACTCCCATTAATAGTTACTGCTTAGAACTTTTTGAATTCCTTGTTAAATTGATGTGAAGTTAAAATGCAAATGATGAGATGTTCCGCAATACTAAGGGAGAAACGATACAGCTAACAGTTGCAAAACAACTCTGGCAAATAATCATTGAAAAATTGGCTGATTTAGCAGAACTAATTGAAATTAAAACTGAATTGTTAATGGAAAAATTAATCGCTGATAATGAGAAACTTGTAAAACTAACCAATTGTAGAACCCTATTGCAAGCAGGGTAAACAGAGCTTGCGAAAGTTAAATAATCAATTTTAAATAAAGGTGATTATGACAAAAAGAGAAGTTGTCAGAATGGTGCTTGAAGGTAAAAAACCACCTTATGTACCTTGGTCATTTAAATTCACAAAAGAACCTTATAAGATACTTCAAAACTATTATGGAATAGAGGATCTGGACATTCCCGTAGGAAATCATCTGCTATTGTTTGGATGTGATGCAGGAATGACAGTTCAGATCAGTAATGACCTTTATCAGGACTATTTTGGCGTGGTATGGGATCGCAGTATTGATAAAGATATTGGCAATATAAAAGAATGTTTACTTCTGGAACCAACTTTGAAAAACTATTCGTTTCCCGATCCGCACGATCCCCGTTTCTTCGAAGATATTGAACTTTCAATTTCTGCCAAACCTGATTTGTTTCGTGTCTTCCAGATAGGGTTTTCACTTTATGAGCGTGCATGGACATTAAGAGGTATTGAAAATCTGCTGATGGATTTTTATATCAATTCTGAATTTGTTGATGAATTATTGGATGCAATTTGTGATTTCAATATAGCTCAAATTGAAAAGGCCGTAACTTACGACATAGATGCAGTGACTTTTGGTGATGATTGGGGACAACAAAAAGGGTTGGTTATGGGGTATGATTTATGGAAACAATTCATTTACCCGCGTTTGCAACGTATGTATAAGGCCGTTAGAGATGCCGGTAAATTTGTTATGATTCACAGTTGCGGAGATGTTGATGAATTGTTCGACGACCTGGTAGAATTAGGAGTCAATTGTTTTAATCCTTTTCAACCTGAAGTAATGGACGTTTACGACCTGCTACCCCGATATCGTGAACATTTGTCTTTTCATGGAGGACTGTCAATACAAAAAACGCTTCCTTATGGTACTGTTGAAGAAGTAATTCTTGAATCCCAAAAGTTGCTCGAACTGGGAAAAGAGGGAGGCTATATATTCTCCCCCTCTCATTCTGTTGAAGGAGACACTTCCCTTGAAAATATATTAGCTTTTATTGATGTCGCTAAAGCACAGATAATTTAGGAGCTGGAAATAAGAGCTTGACAAAAAATTAACAATAGTCTGATATTCAATTGTCAAGAATAATATTCAAAATATTTGATTTGCAATTAATAAATTTATTCAACATTCGCAAGTTCATTAAAATCTTGAAAATCAACTAAAAAGCAGCATGTCAGTTTTATTATATTACTGATTATCAATAACTTTATTTTACGAAACAAACAAATCAAGATATGCTGTCAAACAAAAGTACAACAATCGTTTCAGAGGTAAAATACTTTTTACATAAGTGAAAAAGCAAAACAATACTAAGGGAGAAACGATACAAATAACAGTTGCAGAACAATTCTGCAAATAATCGTTGAAAAATTGGCTGATTTAGCAGAACGACTTGAAATTGAAACTGAATTGTTAATGGAAAAATTAATTGCTGATAATGAGAAACTTGTAAAACTAACCAATTATAGAACCCTATTGCATGCAGGGTAAACAGAGCTTGCGAAAGTTAAATAAATTAATAATAAAACAAAAACGATGGGAATGAGTTCAACAAAATTAAGTCATTTGATTTTTGCATCCTGGCATATCGGTTCTTTCAGAATCAATTTTAACAGGTTGATTTTGGCTCTTATCATATTTGTTCTTGCACCTATTGAATTATCAGCAGCCATTCCCGGTATATGGGCCGTAAATGACGGGGAAAAAGTAGAAAAATATGATTTGAATAATCCCAACAAGACTTCCAATTCAGCATGGGACGGAACGAAGATCAAAATATTCGGCGGACGCAATGAAATTATTGCTTTCCAGGTTATAGTAGAAGGAGGTGTTGATGGTTACGAAGTGGGTGCCAGCTTACAAGGCCTAAACCGACGTGGAGGAGGTGGCTCAATCGTTTATCTGGCCCCTGCATGGGATCCTACTGATTACAGGAACCGACCGATCAGTATTTTCACTGAAAACTATATGAATATCACCAAAGCAACCGGTTGTAGCTGGATATACAATGAGAGCACACCAGCAGTCCCCGCAGATCCTATCGGTTGGAAACCGGTGCAATTGGTTCCCGAAAATGCTACGGCAGGCAAAGGTGGACTCCCGATTCAGGTTGAAGCGAATGCAAACCAAGGCTTATGGTTTGATATTTATACTGCCAAAGGTCTTGCGGCAGGTATATACGACGGAATACTGACAGTTACCAGAAATGGAATAACAACACCGATATCGATAGAATTGGAGCTATTCAATTTTACTCTTCCGGATGAGAACACGATCAATACCATGATTTACAACGCTCCCTGGTCCTATCCTAAGTATCATACAATGGATCAGTCTTCGGAAGAGATCACTACATTAAATAGACAAAAGATGGAATCTAACGACCATACCATAGAGCCAACTGCAATCGATGATTCATACGACCGTATGGCACACCGCTTCAGAGTTGAACTTGTTGCCCGATGGAATGAAAGTTATATCTTGGCTAATTTGAAAAAGTTCAACGGTTCTCTCTATACAAGTGCATATAAATATGACGGACCTGGAGTTGGGGTTGGCCAAAAGATTATACCCCGGACCTTCTACCCTGATATAAATAGCACTCCGACGGTAAAGGGCTTTGATACACAGGCTGAAGCGTGGGCAAGTTCAGATGCATGGATGACTTTCATGAATAAGACATTTCCACAACAAGGCTGGAAAACCTTCTTCTATATGCCTGATGAACCCTGGTGGAAACAAGGACCTGAAAAAAGAGCATACATTGAAAGAGTTGGGGGTTATTTGAGGAGTAATCCGGGAATTGGCAAAACAATGCCTATACTTGTAACAAGTCATTGGGATGCCGGTCTTGATCCGTTCATTGACATTTGGGCATCCAATATGGATACCTACAATACCGCACAGGCTGAAATTGAACGATCACATGGAGATGATTTTTGGGTCTATAACGGTTTTCGGCCTTTCGGGGGTGCAGCTGTTTACGACTGCCCTGCTACAGACGAAAGAGTTAATTATTGGGGATGTTTCAAGAAAGGAGTAGTTGTCTATTTCTATTACTATGCCAACCTGTGGGACAGTAATCCATGGACCAATCCTGAAACTTTTCCAAACGGAATGGGCGACGGGTGCGTGATGTATCCCGGAGAATGTAAGTTCGATCAATCGCAAAACAGGAATATTGGTGGCCCCATATCGGGCATAGCGCTTGCAAACATGAGACGAGGCGCACAGGATCACGCGTATCTGACCATGGCAAGAGAACGGGGGCTTACCGGCACTGTCAATACAGTACTTGATAATATAGTGCCCAAGATATTTGATGATGTCAAAAACGCAATGACTGAACCTTGTCCCTTTCCACAAAACGGAAATGCTTACGAAATTGCCCGTTATACACTCGCTCAGGCGCTTGCGAATTAGATGAAAAGTGAACCAAAGTGTCTAAAGTGGACTAAATTGAACTAAAGTACTTAAAGTTAAGGGTGCCCAAGAACTTTAGACACTTTAAATACTTTAGACACTTTTAAAAGAATAAGCTTATGAAAAGAAGAGATTTTATTAAAAATAGTTCCATTGCCGGCGGTACTTTAATTATGATGCCGGCTTTTGCAGGAAATTTATCTAGTCTAAAAGATCTAAAATTGGATATCCCGTCAGTTCGTCTTACACAGCAGGATTTTGTGTCTACATTTCCATGGGGCATACGCGGTGATAAAGTGCGTATCCTCCAACAAGAGGTTGAAAACGAACTTCTTGATACAGAAACCTTAGCCGCCATTGCCTTTATGTTGGGAGCTGAAAGTGCTTCATCCCGTCTCGATGAAGCATGGAAGTTAATGCTTAATTCACAAAACCATGATATCCATGTTTGTCTTTATGATGAAACCGGGATTGATTGGTGTAATGAATCCCGACTGATCGCTAAGGACTTACGAGAGAAAGCGCGTGAATATATCGGTGGCAAGATTGGCGGACCTGCTGTAGCTTTAAATACTCTTTCATGGTCGCAAAAGGCACAAGCCGGACAAACAATGATACCGGGTTTTGGATATGCTGTGACGGCTGCCGAAAACAAAAATAGAAACGATGAGCAGAAAAATACGCCATGGAAAGGCTGGTTTGAAACCGAATCTTACAAAATTCGCCTGCTAGAAAATGGCAGTATCGAAACACTAATCGGGAAAAGCCCGGAGAACAGGTCAGTACTTGGATATTTGACTTTGTTCAGCAATGGGAAAACCTTTGATACACGTACAGAAAAACCAAAAAGACTGTTGGCATGGCTTAGCCCCGACCGCAAGAAAGCTTTCGCTGAAATTGAGGGAAAGATCAATGGCATTGCATTTATACATAAAATTGTTGCAAACTCTGATTGCATTGACTACCAAACAACTCTTGACTATGGAACCGGTCTCAATTTTGGCCCCGAGATCGAAGATTTTGAAGAGGAGCCACGTCGTACCCACTATTACCAGCATGAACGAAAACTTTGCATGAATTGTGAGATTCCAACCACTAAAACAAGGTTAATATACAATTCTCCTTTTCTCACCTGGCCTTCCGACAAATCCAAATCAGTTGAGAGTCTTCACTTTACTGCCATTGAATCAAAGCAAGGTGGAATCGCACATTTTAACATCGGTCAGTCAGGTTATGGATACGATGAAAAAGATTCGGTCTTACGTCATGTCCTTGCCTTTGCACCCAAGAAATACGTTTATGATAATGATGGTAAGTTTCAGGAGAAACTTATTTTAAAAGGGAAACAAACACATCATTACCAGTTTGTACCCTACCTGAGTGATTGGCGCAAGTCCAGGCTCCCCATGCTTACCAATGAGTTTCAGCACCCTGTACTCGTGGGGCAAACTGACAAAAAAAGGTCAGAATTGCCTGAAAAAGGCAGCTTTCTTCAGATCGGATCGAATACAACTATGGCCACTGCTTTGTTTGAACGTGGTGGAAATTTATACGTCAGGCTATGGGAATGGGCAGGACAAAAAGATACTGTTTCGCTTCAATTTGGCGATACCGATTCCTCGCTGCTCGAATGCACGCATGACTTGAAGAAAATAGGAAAACTGGACAAATCATTTTCAATGCATCCATGGGAGATAAAAACAATCCAACTTTTGGGATCTCCAAAAATTATAAAAGATACCAATCGTTGCAGCAGGGCACAAACTTTTATCAGTGAACCTGAAGGGTGGGCACAAAAAAACTATTTTGTCAATACCAACCCTCCAAGTGCAGTCTCACCCGGGAAAGCAACCAATGATGGCCTCATCTATTTTTCGTCCGGGTTCCATGATGGATTTGTAAAACCGATGGAAAAGCACAGTGAAACCATGTCAATTGAAATGCAGAGGGTTCGTTCGGATAAATATCCGAACTATACAAGTACGTGGGAACTTGGAGGAAGTTGCTGGGTAGCAATGAATGAACATGATCCTGAGTATCTTGAGACTCTCAAACCTTATATCAAGGAAGGTAGCATAGAAATTGTGGGCGGAACCTGGTGCGAACCATATTGTCTGATTATCGGTGGTGAATCTATCATGCGACAGTTTATGTATGGTCTCGAAGCAATTGAAACATTCCTCGACACCAAGATCAAAATTTATAGCAATCAGGAACATGCAACTTTTGCTCAGATGCCTCAGATTTTAAAATCATTTGGAATAAAAGCAGCGGTTAACAGAACACAATGGGCTCCTTTTGGATACGAATCCGGATTAGACGCCGAGGTTGCGGAATGGATCGGTGTTGACGGTTCAAAAATAATAGTCATTCCACGTTACAATTATATGCATTACCTCAACGACACCAATTCAAATAAGCAGCATGGAAGTATTACCGGACACGGTCGAATGTGGCGTAGCGAGGAAAAATTCAAGGAAATGCGCGATATGGCCGTTGAGCGAGGCATTAATCGACCGTTAATGACCATGTTGGAAGACATTTGGGCCGAATATTTGCGTTCGAGTGATGCCGAAATGAATTTATATGCCTCTCTACCTTTTGTCCGATTTACCAGCATAGAACGATACCTTGAGATATTGGGAATAAAAGTTTGATTGTCAATATATCTTATCAAATTCTAAAGATATTTCAAGCATAAATACCATTTACTGTGAGATATTTCTATATGTTTGAAGAGCCTTAGCTTTTATATAGTATTATCTAATAAACCTAACACAATGAAAAATATATTTACAGTCTGCTTTCTTTGCTTCATTGGACAATTGTCTTCAAAAGAAATAGATAATTGCTTTCAATTAATCCCTCAACCGCAAAAGATAGAAATTAAAAACGGTAAAGGGTTATATTACAACGAATTGATCTTTGTTATTGCTGAAGAAAATTCAGTGATACCTGTATTGGGTAACTTAACCGGTAACCTGCAACAGATCAAAAAGAAAGGGAAAGGGATTTATCTGCAATTATCAAATGCAGCCTATTTACCCGAATCAGATGAGGGGTACATTCTGGAAGTGAACAATAATGGAATACTTATTCAGGCCAGAAATCAAAAAGGATTATTTTATGGCTGTCAGACGATTGAACAATTGATAGAAGACAGTCGCGATTTTAGCACCCGTATTCCTTGTATGAAAATCACCGATTATCCTGTGATGGCCTATCGTGCAGTACATTTCGACACCAAACACCATCTCGACCGAATGGAATACTATTACCGGGCCATTGATCGATTGGCCCGTTATAAGATCAATGCCGTGATTTGGGAGTTTGAAGATAAATTGCGGTATCAGCTTCAACCTTTGGTGGGTGCACCACAATCCATCAGCATTGATGAAATGGCAGCATTCACAAGATATGCCCGTGATAGGAATATCGAAGTAACGCCTCTGGTTCAGGGTTTAGGACATGCCACTTTCATTCTGAAACATCAGGAGTATGCTCATCTTCGGGAATTACCATGGAATCGTTGGGCATTTTGTCCATTGAATGAGGGTACTTACCAGGTACTGTTCGATCTTTACAGAGATGCCATTAAAGCAACACCGGGTTCAAAATATCTTCATATTGGCGGCGATGAGATCGGCAATATTGGATTGTGTCCACGTTGTAAACCCATGGCTGATAAGGAAGGAATGTTGAGCCTGAATTTATACTGGCTGAAAAGAGTATGCGAATTTGCAAAGGAAAATGGCCGTATTCCCATATTCTGGGATGATATGCCTTTACAATATGCCAAAGTGTATGAAAGCACCTGGAGTGATAAAGTGACTTCAGCCGAAGCGGCCAAAGCCTGGGAGGAAGGAATTCCGAAACTTGATTACCTGCTTACCGATTTCCCTAAAAATTGTGTATACATGCGCTGGAATTATTCCATGGCAACACAACCCGGAAATATACGTGCACTCGACTGGTATAAAAGTCGGGGATTGGAAACTATGATTGCAACAGCAACAAATGCTCAGGGAGGATTTATGTTTCAGACCGATGAAAGAGAGAAAGGTACAGCCTCATCCGGCATCATAACTATCAAAAGCTTTGAAGAACTTGCTGCTGACAAGAAAATCGGCGGAGTACTTTGTACAGCATGGGATGATAAATCGCCCCACATGGAAAATTTCTGGCGGGGATTTATTGCCTCTGCTGAATACAGTTGGTCTCCAAACGGACGTACTCTTGTTGAATTTGACAAGGCATGGCTGCAAAGAGAATTTGGTATTTCTATGCCTGACTTTACTTCCTTTAATAATCAATTGAGTAAAGGTTCAATTTTATGGTATGAAGCTTTTTTCAGAAATGGGAACCTTTTGGGTGAGGACAATGCATTGCAAAGTTTGGTGCAACTCGAACATTGGCTCAAACCTTTGGAAGGTAGGGAAAAAAGGCAGTTTGATTATACAACTAAATTGATTGAATTGCCCGATTTGAATTCCCCCGGATCTTGGAGTCTTAAGTACAAAGACCGTCTTGACAGATGCTTAATTGAATCCGATAATTATGAGACATTATTGGCCAGATTGACTCATCTGTATAATTCTTCTCAAAGAAACAGGTATTACTGGAGCATTTCGAAAGCATTGTACAATCTTCAGATAACAGCTCCTCATATCTTACTGGCTTTAAAGAAATGTGACAGCGCTGATATAAATACACAAAAGACAGGTATTGAAAATTTAAAAAAATCAATAAAGGAATTTAAGCAAGTATGGAATGATCTGCAATCTGTTTACGGCCAGACAAGGTTTATTTCAAACCCGAATAATGGTGTTCCTGACAGGTATTTCCATTTAGCCAGTCAGCGCGAAGATCTAAGTTGGATGATTCTGGCGGAGGAACTATACTTGGGAATGATTGAGAAATGGCTGCCGGGAATAACAAATCTTTGATAGAAATGATCAATTGTACTTGTACTTTGAAAAGTTTAAAGTTTAAAGTTCAAAGTTTAAAGTAGCGTGCCTATCCTTGTTGATCCATAGTTCTCTGGAAACTTTAAAGCGACTCCATGATCGGCACGCAACCTGGAACCTGGAACTTTTCGGAGCAGGCTCAAAGATGCTTCAATACCCCAATCTTATGGCTGTGTATTTTTAGAGTAAAGAATTATTTTATAACACATAAAATGAAAACAACATTTGCTTGGTTTATAATCGTTGGTTCCATAGTATATTCCAATTCTATTTTTGCCCAAACGGCATTAATCTCTGAAAAACAAATTTCATTATTTACCTACCCTTTTTCAGACCCTAATCCGATACCGACGCCGGGTAATGGTTATCCTTATTTTCGTATTGAAGGTTATGCTGATAAAGGAGTGATGCGTGACTGGAAAATGGTGGAAATGGAGAATGATTATATCAAACTGTGGATTATGCCAGAGATTGGAGGTAAAATATGGGGCGCCATTGAAAAATCTACGGGTAAAGAATTTATTTACTATAATCATGTCGTAAAATTCCGCGATGTAGCGATGCGTGGTCCATGGACTTCAGGAGGTCTTGAAA
>Ga0209123_1002144_pt1 | contig 17481 bp, 11 predicted proteins | sample BarGraIncu00431A_FD_184500 | JGI IMG/M metagenome (GOLD analysis project Ga0209123, IMG submission 184500) | Arctic peat soil microbial communities from Barrow, Alaska, USA - Barrow Graham LP Incubations 004-31A (SPAdes) (version 2) | ecosystem: Environmental > Terrestrial > Soil > Wetlands >... | reverse complement strand
ATAGGTGTCGGGTTCTCAAAACCCAGATCATTCAAGGCATTCAGCAGCGGAGTATTTAAATTTAATTCTAGAAAAGTCAATGTTCGAAATTTTAATTTGCCACAAAGATAATCCTAAAAAGTTAATAGTGGTTAGTATTCAGTGTTCAGTGTTCAGTCACAGAATTCAGTGGACAGTGGTCAGTGGTAAGTAAAACAGTAAACAGTAAACAACGATCAGTTGTCTGTAGCGATCCACTCAACAATGAATATTGTTTACTGTTTTACTGTTTACTGTTTACTGAAAACTGACCATTGATCACTGCCCGTCATCCTCCCTGATCTGAACGCGACGTATTTTTCCACTGATCGTCTTAGGAAGTTCGTCCACAAACTCAACGATACGTGGATATTTATAGGGTGCAGTCACTCTTTTAACATGTTCCTGTAATTCTTTGGCCAATTCGTCGCTGGCCTGATAGTTTTTCGACAAAATAACGGTTGCCTTCACTATCTGACCACGATCTGGATCTGGAACAGCTGTTATGGCACATTCCATGACGGCAGGATGTTCCATCAAAGCGCTTTCTACCTCGAAAGGGCCAATCCTGTAGCCTGAACTTTTAATAACATCATCAGCACGGCCAACAAACCAGTAATAGCCATCTTCATCGCGCCAGGCCATATCGCCGGTGTAATAGACATCGTTGTGCCACACTTTTCGGGTCAGGTTTTCACCACGATAATATCCACTAAACATACCGGTTGGAGTATTTTGATCCGTATGGATTACGATTTGACCCTCCTCTCCCACTTCTGTTGATTTTCCGTCATCGTCAATCAAATCAATGTGATAGCCAGGTGATGGCTTTCCCATAGAACCCGGCTTTGGAATCATCCAGGGATAAGTAGCCAGAGCCACCGTTAATTCAGTTTGCCCATAACCTTCCATCAATTTAATACCCGTTGCCTCCAGAAATTGTTTGTACACCTCGGGATTAAGCGGTTCACCGGCAACAACGCAATATTTCAAAGCGCTTAAATCGAATTTGGTGAGATCTTCTTTTATCAAAAACCGATAAATAGTCGGGGGAGCACAAAAAGTTGTAACCTTGTATTTTTCAATCACTTCCATCATGTGCTTGGGAACGAACTTATCGAAATCATAAGTCATGACAGCACTGCCGGATAACCATTGACCGTATAATTTTCCCCATGCTGATTTGGCCCAACCGGTATCTGCAACAGTAAAATGCAATCCATTATCCTGAACATTTTGCCAATATTTTGCAGTAAGAATATGACCCAGAGGATAAATATAATTGTGGTTCACCATTTTTGGCATCCCTGTAGTTCCAGATGTGAAATACAAAAGCATAATATCGTCATTATTAGTTGCCTGTGCACCTTCTGGACGAGCGAATTCATCGGAACTACTTTCCATTCCGGCATTGAAATTCAGCCAACCTTCGCGATCAGCGCCAATCAATGCTTTAACCTTGAAAGGAGTGGATTTTTTTTCTGCCTCTTCTATATGATGAATAACCTCCTCATCATGAACGCAAACCATCATTTTAATATCGGCCGCTTTGGTGCGGTAAACAATGTCTTTAGGGCTGAGTAAATGAGTTGCCGGAATAGTGATTGCTCCTATTTTGTTGAGTGCCAGTATGCAAAACCAAAATTCGTACCTTCGCTTCAATATCAGCATTACAGGATCGCCTTTCACAATGCCTGCGGACACAAAGAAATTAGCAGCTTTGTCGCTGTATTTTTTCATCTGGCCAAATGTAAAAACCTCTTCTGCCCCATTGTCATCACACCAAACCATTGCAATTTTATCAGGGGTGACATTTGCTATTTCATCGACCACATCAAAAGCGAAATTGAAATTATCAGGAATATTAATTTTAAAATTATCTGTAAAATCCTGATAGGATTGAAATTCTGTTTGTGAAAGATATTTATCGAGTACCATATTTAATTAGTTGATTGATATTTTTTATACAATGATTGCTAAAAACCTGGATTGCTGATTATTCAATGCTTTCATAGCATGTTGGTAGCCTGAATCGAAGTAAACAGAATCTCCTTCATTCAATATGATTTCATGGCCATCGACTACAATCATCAAAGATCCTTCGAGAATGTAATTAAACTCCTGTCCAGGATGTGAATTAAACTCAAGTGGCATATTTTCCGAATCAGGATGGACCGTAACAATAAACGGTTCAGCTTTTTTCTGAATAAAGTTATAGGCAAGGTTTTCGTATTTGTATTGCTTGCGTCGATCAACATTCAATCCTTTACCTTTTCGTACCACTGCGTATACATGGAGTTTAGGCTGATCACCTCTTAATAGAGCCGATAATTCCATATTGAACTTACCAGCTACTTTATATAAATATCCAACAGGGATATCTGTTGTTCCACTTTCATAATTAAGTAAAAGTGAAGGTTCGATATTTAGTTCATGCGCAAAGCTTTCAGCAGATATACCTGCAATTTCGCGAAGTTCTTTGATCCGTTCAGCGATCAGTTGAATTTGTTCTGTCATGGGTAGGTTTTTTGTTATTTTAATGAGCGTTTTTATTCATGTCTCAAATTCCACTGCAAAAAAAAACAAAATCATCTATTTAGTGTCATAAAAATAAGTTTATTTCCCCATATGTGCATATAAAAAAAGATAGTATACCTGAACCCAATCAATTCATTGCTACCATATGGGATTTAGGTTGATATTCTTATCACTTTACGGATTGGTTTCGAGATTAAGATTAATCTCGCGAAGTTGGGTTTTTGAATTTGTATCGTGCCAACTTTGCATTGGCTTAAAGGAATAGAACCTCCTCAGGAGCCTTCAATGGAGCGACTTGCAAAGTTTATAAAACCACCATCTGCTCAAATCCCCAAACAGATACTTTGCAAATAATACATTGGAACTGTTTTTTTCATATGACGACTCCTACTCAACAGGTACAATGCACACAATTGTCTATCCTAGTGACATTTAACTACTGATATAATATACTTCTGCAATTGATTTTTTAGTTTTAATTGGATTGATTAGACTGATGGTTGTTAGAAGGTTATTCGAAGGTCGTTCGAAGGTTGTTAGAAGGTATTTCGAACATGTTCTAACAATTATCGAACTACTTTCCAATAACCAATGTACAATTTTCTAACCACAAACGGCTTTTCTAATTGACCCGAACCTGCACCATTCAGTCCCATGATTGTGATTATATCAACCGCGCAATGACACTTTGAACTTCATTACTTTAACACCACCTATCCTTATGAAGATTAGTGTGCAAAATGAATCATCATGCGAACCCGAGTCCTCGGGGACACAGCGCTAGTGGATATTAAATCAAAAGCCAAATACGATTGACCAATCATTTACATATTAATCTGCAACTTACCCGCTACTTTTTTGTTATCATGTCTGAATATTTACGAGTCACTATTTCAATTTTAGCAATATGGATTTTTCAATCACTCAATTTGAGTTTGGACAAAGACCTGGAGTTACGATTCCTTCACCTGAATTTCTGGAAATACTTACTGAGGAAGGGATACGCAAAATGGTGAATGATCATTACAATTTACTGAGTCAAAGTGAAATAAAGACTCTCTTTCCACAAATCAATGAAGCATTGGATAAGGCCAAACAACGATCGTCTGATTTTTTTATTCAGATCTGTGGCGGACATACGTATTATAACGAGAACAGAGGTAAACCATTGCTGGTCAAACGACATGCCCCATTTGCCATCACATCCGAAGCCCGCGAAGTTTGGCTCAAATGTTATATCCAGGTACTTTCAAAGCTTGATTTGCCTGAAAACCTGATCCAATCATTTTGGAATTATTTAAATGTATTTTCATTCTGGATGGTAAATACGAAAGAATAATAGAAAATAGTTGTTCCTTTAAATGCGGTATTTTCCTCTCCTCCTTCTTTGAATTGATTACCATGCTATCTGCCAAAGCATAATATACCCTGTTGACTACTTCGTAAGTTTCATTATAGAAAAGTTAATAATGGGTATGCCTGACGATGTTATTTGTCAGAAGTGGTAAATATTCGATTAAACTTGCAATATAAATATTTGCAGCTAACAGAATAATGAAAACTTGTGATAATTTCATTAAAATTGGTTATTTTTATACTTGCTCTGGATTTGATTTGTAGTATCTACGAAAGAGTACTTTTTTCAGATCTCTGAAAATTACCTGGTGTGCCAGCACTTCCAACTGATTGTATTGGGGCAGTTCAATCTCTGCTTTGGCGATTTCTTGTTCTGTAATGTCAACCTGATAAAGAGCCGCCATTAGTCGGCTATAATCCCGTTCAAGGGAGAGTGAAATCTGATTGATTAACTGCTCATGAAGTTCATGATAAGCATTTTCAGTATTACCGGAGAAAGTAATTTCAATACCAAACATGCCGAAATCCTTCATAATTTGCTCAGCTGTTTCCCTGACAATATCTTCCTTATCCAGAAAACTCGCGATGTTGTTGATATGCAGATCGGGTAAATTCATGATCGTCTAATAATTAACTACTTAAATATGAATTATTCAATTCCTGACTATGCAGTTAAGGTATGAAAAATAGTTCATATTAATGGATTATTTCCAATTAATTATTTACAACTTTAACCGATATCCATTTAGTGAATGTTAAACTGTAGATCGTTTAAATTGCGGTAAATACCATTTTGAAGTTTAATCAATTCCTCATGTGTTCCTCGTTCAACAAGTTGACCCTGATCGAGTACCAAAATTTGATCTGCCTTTCTGATCGTTGACAATCGGTGTGCAATCACCACTGAAGTCCGGCCTTTCATCAGCTTTTCCAGAGCATCTTGTACCAGTCGCTCCGCTTCAGAATCAAGCGATGAAGTAGCTTCATCAAGAATCAATATCTTAGGGTTTTTAAGAACTGCACGAGCAATCGCAATTCTTTGGCGTTGGCCCCCTGAAAGCTGAGTTCCTCGTTCTCCCACCAAAGTGTCCAGTTTTTCAGGAAAACGACTGATGAATTCCATCGCATTGGCTTTTTGAGCGGCATCAATAATTTCCTCTTCGGTTGCCCCTGTTTTTCCGTAAGCAATATTTTCGCGAATGGTTCCGCCAAACAGGAATATATCCTGAGGCACCAATGCAATTTGACTTCGTAGAGCCGAAAGTGAATATTGACGACTTTCCTTCCCATCAAAAAACAATTCTCCTGAAATTGGATCATGAAGGCGAAGTAGAAGTGCGGCAATGGTTGATTTTCCAGCTCCACTGGCACCTACGAGTGCTACCATTTGGTTGGGTGGAATATGTACCTCAATATTCTTAAGAACATTTTCGTTGGGTCTTGATGGATAGGCAAACGTGAGATTTTTAAAGCTGATCTCACCATGAATAGTATCCTCACCTTTGAATGCTGTAATTTCAGTTATGACCTCTTCAGGCTCATTGAAAATGCCAAATAAATCTTCGGTAGCGCCAATAAACCTTTGAATACTGGTGTACACAGAAGCCAATCCGCCAATAGTTCCCCCTACAAATGCGGAATAAATTACAAAGGAAAACAGATCTCCTGCCACCAGTTCACCATTGGCAAGCAAGGCTGAACCCCTCCAGATGACAGCAGTCAAGGCGCCAAATAGTCCAAAAACGATGAAGGCGGAGAAGGCGCCTTTATATTTACCGCTAAGGATGCCGATTTGGGCAATTTCATCTGTTTTAACACGGTATCTGGCAATTTCGAAATACTCGTTGGTATATGATTTCACACTTTGAATGCCTTGCAATGTTTCTTCCACAATGGTATTGGATTCGGCCACCTTTGTTTGAACCTGTTTTGAGAATTTGCGGATAAATCGACCGAAGACTCTGGCAAGAATCATGATACCGGGTAAAACTGCAAGCATAAATAAGGTCAATTTTGGAGATGTGAAGGATAGCAATACAATTCCACCAGTGATAATGATGATTTGCCTTATAAACTCGGCCAGGGTAGTCGTCAGTGTTTCCTGAAGCAGAATAATGTCAGAAGAAATGCGGCTATTCAACTCTCCAACCCTGCGCTGATCGAAGAATTTCAAGGGCAGTTTAATCAAATGCTTGTAGGTATCCTGACGTAAAAATGCCAATGTTTTCTCCGTTACATTGTTGAACAATACGATTCTGAAATAGGAAAAGGCAGATTGAACCAATAATACAAGGACAAGTAGCATTGCGATTTCATTTAAACTATAAGACATCGCCACCTTATTGCCTGAATTGACCAACTCTCCCAATAGTTTTGGGAAAGCCAGGCTAGCCAAACTTGATCCAAGCAGGAAAAACAAACCTATAAAGTATTCACGACGAAATGGTTTCAGGTATTTATATAGTTTGAATGCATTGCGAAGGCCAGCGCGTGTTATTTTCTTCTTTTCAACTTCAATCATTAGGGTATCTACTTATTTTATTATGCTACAAACATAACAGCAAAAGGTGCATTCTGTTCATTTTGATTTCCGGCAAAAGCATTTTTTCAACCTTAACCATAAAGGAACAATTATATTTTACTATCAATTGAAGTCTGACAAAAAGAATTCGATAAAACATGCTCAACCGGCTTAAGATGACCTTGCTTTTTAGTGGAAATCTAAAAGAAAAACCTTTCAGCTTATCTTTTGTCACAAATTGAAGGAGTCATCATTTCAACGTAAAATGGGCCAAGAAAATAGGGCTGCTTGCTGATTAATTATTTTATATTTGCTCGTCAATTATTTTAGCCTGAAAAATTAAAAAACTACAAAATAGCGAATTAGGGGTTTTAATCTTTTATAAAGAGATAAATGTACATGTATTGCATCCATTAAATAAATACGATATTGTATTATTCTTATTACTAAATAACCTATGCGATGAAATTTCTAAAACTTTTATTGGTAATTCTTTTGTTTCCTCTTGCAGTATTTTCTAAAGATTTCAATGTACTCGATTTTGGCGCGAAAGCGGATGGAATTACAAAAGATACTAAGGCTGTACAGTCAGCTATTGATTCTTGTTCTCAAAACGGAGGAGGGAATGTCGTTATTCCCGGTGGCAAAACGGTGGTGATTGGAACCATTTATCTGAAAGATTTTGTGACTCTCCGAATTGAAAATGGAGCGGTTTTACTTGGAAGCCAGGACATTGCGGATTACGCTACTAATACCTACAAAAATACCTACAAAAATGAACCGTACTTGGATCGTTGTCTCATTTTTGCCCGTGATGCCAAATCGTTTGCCATTGAAGGAAATGGCACAATCGATGGGAATGGTTATCCTGAAAACTTCACCAATAAAACCGGACGGCCCACGTTGCTTCGTTTTCTGAATTGTTCCAATATCCATATGAATAACATAACACTCATCAATCCAGCTGCCTGGACTTCTGCATGGTTGTATTGCCATGATATTGTGGTGGATGGGATTCGAATCAAAAGCCGGGTAAATCATAATGGCGATGGACTTGATTTTGATGGCTGTACCAATGTTCGTGTTTTGAATTGTTCGTTCGACACAAGCGATGATTCAATTTGTTTACAATCTTCAGGTCGTGATAAACATTGCAAGGATATCGTTATTTCGAATTGTATCTTCGAAAGCAAATGGGCCGGAATGCGCATTGGACTTTCATCGCAAGGAATTTTCGAATCGGTAACGGTAACCAATTGTACATTTAAGAATATTCAGGATTCGGGCTTGAAAATACAAATGAACGAAGGCGGTGAAATGAAAAATATGGTGTTCTCAAATCTGGTCATGAAAAACGTACCGCGCCCTATTTTTATGACTTTCTGCCAACAACGGGCCGGAGCTGATACACCAATGGAGATGTACCCAATGAAATCGATGCATAATTTTATCTTCAGTAATATTATTTGCGATAACAGCGAATTGGATAAAAACTCGGCTATATTCATTACCGGAATGCCAGGACATAACATCGAAAATATTATACTGAAAGACATTCAGTTTATTGTTTCCGGAGGCGGAACCAAAGAAGATGCAAACAAAACGACATTTAACGAATATACCCTGGAAGTATTAAAAGGCTGGTGGCCTGAGTATAGTCTGGTGGGTACCTTACCTGCATCAGGCGTTTACATCAGACACGCTGCAAATATTTTTGTGGATAATTTTCATTTGGATGTTATTGGAAAAGATGTCCGCAAGCCCTATCTATTTAACGATGTAATCAATGGACAAGTAGCAGGATTTTATGTAAACGGAAAGAATTTTTCATCTCAAAATAATTGAAATGAATAAAAGGCATTTTTCTATCAATTTGAGGATTCTTTTTCTTTTAGCATTATTTTTTATGCCAATTATCTGTGGCCCGTTTATATGTCAAGGATTATAAAGATAGAGCCGATAGCCTGACTTTATATAGTGTTTCTAATAAAATTTGCAAATTATTAAAGACCAATACTAAATTATTGATCTATAATAATTAGCAAGTTCTCTTAGGGACACTGGTTAAGCTCTCCGCCAATTCCGCCAATTGTCATTTTGACCGTATGGCGGTATCACGAAATAAAGGTTTGACGGAATTGGCGAAGTTGGCGGAAAGAGATAAGAAAACGAATAATTTTGCAATGAGACAAGAAATAATGATCTTTGATCACACTTTTGAAACATCGGTAGTACTTTTTAACAGGATGCAGCATTGGAAAAATCTTATAATTAATGAACAAAAACTGAGTACTTATTTGCCAAAACCCAGATGGCAACAACAAAATAGATGTTCGGTTGGATGATAAAACCTTTTGGCTGACGCAAGAGCAATTGGCAGAACTGTTCGGAAAAGGGAGAACAACCATTACCGAAGTGATTGATTATTTAAAACAGTCACTTTTAAAAAATGGAATTCAAGTTGATTCAATTGCGTTGTTTGGTTCAGCATTGAACGGAACAATTGACAAGGACAATGATATAGATCTGATAATAATATCATCTGATTTCGAAAATCTTGATTCATTTGAAAGGACTAGACTAACAATGATACCAGAAATTGAGACGTTGAAGAAATTCAAAGTATCCATGGATATTATTAATCTTTCACCTGATGAATTCAATGAATCAGATATGAAATTATTTTACAGCAGTCAGATCGTTGTATAAATTAAAACAAACTGATCCGATAACTTTAAATTCATCGGATCAGTAGACATGCCTATGTATTTAATTTTTAAATCGTTCTTCGTTCCAACAGCACCACATTTTCAACATGATGCGTATGCGGAAACATATCAACGGGTTGAATGCGGGTAACTTTGTAGATTTCATCCATCAAAGCCAAATCACGAGCCTGTGTTGCAGGGTTGCAGCTAACATAGACCACCTTTTGAGGAGCAACTTCAAGGATGGTTTTCACGACTTCTTCATCCATCCCATTGCGTGGTGGATCGGTAATTATCACATCCGGATGACCATGTTGGGCAATAAAATCGCTATTCAGTATCTTCTTCATGTCACCTGCAAAAAAGCTGGTATTGGTAATTCCGTTCAATTCAGAATTAACATGGGCATCTTCAATGGCTTCTGGAACATATTCTATTCCAACAACTTTCTGAACATTGCGCGCAATAAAATTAGCAATTGTTCCAGTTCCGGTGTATAAATCGTACACTATTTCATCACCTTTCAGGTCAGCAAATTCACGTGCCACCTTGTACAATTCATATGCCTGTTCGGAGTTGGTCTGATAAAAGCTTTTAGGACCAATTTTGAATTTCAGGCCTTCCATTTCTTCTATGATATAGTCATTCCCCTTGTAAACAAATATTTCCTGGTCATGAATCGTATCATTTCCTTTTTCGTTGATCATATACATCAGTGAAGTGATTTGTGGAAATTCGCCTGCAATTGCGGCGAGTAACTTTTCACGGTTTTCTTTTTGTTCAGTGAAAAAGCATACGATCAGCATCAAATCGCCGGTAGTAGAGGTGCGGACAATAATGTTGCGTAAGAGTCCGGACTGAATGCGGCGGTCAAAGAATTCCAGTCCGTTTTCATCGGCATATTCCTTGATGAAATTGCGGATTTGATTGGAAGGATCATCTTGCAACCAACATTTATTGATGTTGATTATTTTATCAAACATTTCGGGAACATGAAATCCCAACGCATTTTTGTTCATATCCTCCCCTTCTACCCCTATTTCTTCTTTCGTCAGCCAGCGTCTGTTCGAGAAGCCGAATTCGAGTTTATTGCGGTAGTAGGTTGTTTTAGCCGAACCAAGAATAGATGCAATTTCAGGCAATTCAATTCGTCCGATTCTCCTAAGCTGGTCAGCCACCTGTTTTTGTTTGTAAAAAAGCTGTTTGTAATAGGGAAGGAACTGCCACTTACAACCACCGCAGACTTCAAAATGTTCGCAGAAGGCATCAATACGGTCAGGTGATTTCCCGATAACACGGGTTACACGGGCTTCCATATATTTGGTGCGCTTTTTAGTCACCTGCAAATCAACTATATCGCCTGGAATCACATGGGTAGTAAAAACCACCATATCATTCACTCGTGCAATTGCTTTACCCTCAGCGCCAATGTCAGTGATAGTAACCCCTTCAAAAAATGGCTTGTTTTTCCTGCCTCTTCCCATGATTCTCAAATTTTCAGCAAAAGTAATTAAAATAGTTGAAGGCAAGGGAAAAAATGGTCAGTGGTCAGTCGCAGTCATCAGTATTCAGTGGAAAGTAATCAGTGATCACCGGTGAATTTTCCACACTCAGTCTCTTAAGATCTGCAAATAAATAAATTACTCAATTATACCAAGAACGGAATAAATTTATACACTTCCATTGTGTCATTTATTTAAACTCAATACGTGTTATACATGTTCTACAAGAATGTCTTTACCATTTAGACCAAGGCAACTATCTTTAGCCAATTTATAGAATATGCAAGCACTTTTGGCCAAAGGCGAACGATGATGGCTATCAAATCGGATATGAGATACCAGAATCCTTGCTATACAGATTGACAATTAACTCACCCATTCGCATGAACACTAAAAAAAAGGAAGATGAGGTACTAATTTATCCCGTTTGATGTATAGTACTTATATTGCATCTAATAACCAGATGTATATAAATATAATTGAGTAGTTTACTTATTGACAATTACATAATGGTCAAATCTATATGGTTACTGCCTTAATGTCACCAATAAGTGGATGAAAAAATGCGCTTAGTCATTTTGCTGCTATCATGCTTGATTTCTTAATTCATCTACAGAAGGTATTAAATCAAAGATAAGTGAACAAATATTCAATAAAAATAGGGGTTTTAACCAGTAATATCTATCTTCGGGACAAATTAACCCTCATAAAAATTAACCTAATATTAGTTCCATGAAACTTTCGTTTATCTTACTCATCAGTATGATGACTATCAGTTCGTTTGCACAGAAACCTATTGGAATATTTCAAACAAGGAAAGACATTGGTTCTCCCAAAATTGCAGGTTCGGCTTCGTACGATGAAAATACCCAAACTTATACTTTAAGCGGTTCAGGATACAATATCTGGTTTGAACGTGATGAATTTAATTTTATGTACAACAAACTGAAAGGCGATTTCATACTGACAGCCAATTTTGCATTTGAAGGTGTAGGAAAAGATCCTCACCGCAAAATCGGCTGGATGGTTCGTGCCTCTGAAGATGGCAATGCGGTTCATGCATCCGCTGTTCTGCATGGTGATGGTTTGACCGTTTTGCAGTGGAGAGTCCTCCGGGGTGCTTTTATGCGCGATCCGGAAGATGAAATATTTTCACCCAAACCCGGTTACAGCATTCTCCAGGTCGAGCGTTCACGCAAAACAATTATTCTGAGGGCTGCTCATCCGGGAGAACCTTTGCAGGTAATCGGCACACAGGTGATGGAAAGTCTTCCAGATGAAGTTTTGGCAGGTTTATTCATTTGTTCCCATAATCCTGAGGTACTTGAAACGGCCAAAATATGGAATGTGCGAATTGACCAACCCATTGCTGATTCATATGATCCGAATAAACAAGGATGGATTGGTTGCCGCATGGAGACCATGAATGTTTTTGATGGCCACCGCAAAGTAATCATGGAAAAAAATACCCGGTTTGAAGCACCCAACTGGATGAAGGATGGGAAAAAATTACTTTTTAACATGGACGGCAATATTTATAAAATTCCGGTTGAGGGTGGTGAACCTGAAAAACTGAATACCGGTGTTGCCAATCATAACAACAACGATCATGTCATTTCATTTGATGGCAAGATGCTAGGAATCAGCAGTCAAAGAGATGGATTGAATGGAGGCGGTTCAACCGTTTATGTTTTACCCATTGAAGGCGGAACTCCTCAAATGATTACTGATGATACCCCCTCCTACCTGCATGGCTGGGCACCTAACAACAAGGAGGTAGTTTATGTAGCCCAACGCAATGGAAGCACCATTTACAACATCTATAATAATTCAATAAAAGGTGGAAATGAGGTGGCTTTGACCGACAATAAGGCCAAAGAACATGTTGATGGCTGCGAATATTCACCTGATGGCAAATACATTTATTACAATGGCAGTCAGTCGGGTACGATGCAATTGTGGCGCATGAAACCTGATGGTAGTGAAAAAGAACAACTCACTTTCGATCAGTATAATAACTGGTTCCCACACATTTCTCCTGATGGCAAATGGATCGCTTTTATCACCTTTGATGCAGATATTGAATTCAATTCGCATCCTTCCTATAAACGCGTGATGTTAAGGTTAATGCCTGCTGCAGGAGGAGCTCCCAGAGTCATTGCATACTTATATGGTGGTCAGGGGACAATGAATGTTACTTCATGGTCACCTGACAGCAAGCACATTGCCTTTGTGAGCAATTCAGGGAAAAAGTAATTTATTGTGATTTATAAAACCTTTATTTAAATAAAACGAGCCATGAGAAAATCTTCTCAAATAGGGGGTTACTTATTGGCGAGTTCTCCCGATGGATCGGGAACAATTAAAAAACAAATTATAAACAGATGAAATTTATTGTCTTATTATCCTTTCTGTGTTTCGCAGTCCTCCAATTTTCTCATGCACAGAATAGAATCGTAAAGCAGGAAAAACTGACCAGGTTTGAACTGCAATCTTCTGAATTGATTGGTGATTCAGGCGAAAAAATATCTATGTTTGATTACCATTCAAAAGTATATTGGTTCCCCGTAAAAGTTCCCTCCACTGTTTTGACAGGATTAGTAGCTAACCGGATTTACCCTGATCCGTATTCAGGAATGAATAACATGCTGATACCGGATGCATCGGATGCATTCAACAAAACGAATAACCTGGAACAGTACAGTCATATTCCCAATGTTGGCAATCCCTGGAAAAAACCATACTGGTATCACACTACCTTTCAGGTTCCGGCTACCGATAAAGGGCGACATTTTCAGTTAATATTCAAAGGGATTAACTACAGGGCAGCTGTTTGGGTCAATGGAAAACAAATTGCTGATTCGACCCAAATGGCTGGTATGTTTGCTGAATATAGTTTCAATATCAGTAATTTAGTTCAGGCAGGAAAAGAAAACGGGTTGGCTATAAAAATATATCCGCTTGATGAACCCGGATTGCCTGCACAGGAACAATTAAAAGCGATGGGTGATTTTTTTGAAAATGGAGGCCCAACCGGCGATATTGGAAAGAATGTCACTATGCTATGTTCGGTAGGCTGGGATTGGGTGCCTCCGGTGCGCGACCGGAACATTGGAATATGGCAACCTGTAATTTTGCGTACCTCTGGCGACGTGACTATTCAGCAGCCACAATTGATCACTGATTTACCCAACCTACCCGACACCTCCATAGCCAAACTGTCCCTAAAACTTACATTGGGCAACCATGGATCTGAGCAAGTTATAGGGATATTAAAAGTGGATATTCGTCCTGAAAACTTTACTGGGCCAACTGTTCAATTTACAAAGGAGATCACTATTACGGCTGAAGGAAGTTCTGAGGTTGACCTTAATGCTGACAATACAGGCAAATTAACTATTAAACTACCTCATTTGTGGTGGCCCGTTGGATACGGGAAAGCCAATCTTTACCGCATTCAGCTGAAGTACGAAACCAAAGGGGTGGTTTCTGATGATACTACATTTGTTTTTGGAATCCGCACTGTAAGTTCAAAAGCTGTCGAAGTACCCGGAAAACTTCTGCGACGCGATTTCTATGTGAACGGAAATCGTGTTCAGCTGGTTGGAGGAGCATGGGTGCCTGACATGATGCTGAACCGTGATTCCCTCAGATATGATGCTGAGCTGAGGCTTTGCCGGAATGCCAATATCAACCTTATTAGAATCTGGGGTGGTGGTATTACTCCACCGGACGTATTTTTCGATCTGGCTGACCGTAATGGGTTAATGGTTTGGTCTGACTTTTGGGTTACAGGTGACACGAATGGTGAATTTAAAGGTTCGGTTGATAATCCAAGAGAAAGCAAGGTTTTTATAAGCAATATGATCAGTACAATCAAACGCATTCGTAATCATCCTAGCCTTTTAGTCTGGACCGGTGGAAATGAAGGACATATTCGGAAGGAACTTTATGATGTGATGAGAGAAAGTATTATTACTTTGGATGGAACCAGACCGTTTATACCAAGTTCATCCGGATTCGCCAAACTATCTGCTGGATGGAAGGGATCATGGCCTGACAATCTGCCTTCAGGCGTTTACAGCGGTGGCCCTTATACATGGCAGGATTCGAAAGAATATTACAATTTGGCTGACAAGGCCAAGGACTGGGTGTTTAAAGATGAAACCGGTATACCTTCACAGCCGACCTACAATGGTTTGAAAAAAATAATACCCAACCTGGTATGGGATAAAACCTTGCCTTTTCCTTTAAATAACTCCTGGGGCTATCACGATGCAGCGACCGGAAACGGCAAGTATGACAAATACTACGAAGCGATGGTTGAAAGATACGGTGAACCTGTATCAATTGAAGATTTCTCCGATAAAATGCAACTCATGAATGCAACCGGATACCAGGGGATTTTTGAAGCTGCAGGACATAAGCTGAATGAAATCGGTGGGGTTATGCTTTGGAAAATAAATGCAGCTTTTCCTAGCGTCATCTGGCAAATTTATGACTGGTACCTTGAACCAAATGCCGGCTACTATTTTGAGCAAAATGCATGTGAGCCGCTTCATGTTCAGCTAAATCCTCTCGACTTCAATGTAACAGTCTTAAACCGAACTTATCACACTTTTTCCGACCTGACAGTTCAGGCTGAAGTTTATGGAATTGATTCGAAGCTTTTATTCCATCAGGAGGAAAAAATCAGTCTTTCGACTACTGACGTGAAAGAACCATTCTCACTTTCAAAGGTATTATCCGATGCCAAAGGTGTAAACTTTGTAGTCTTAAATCTAAAGAATGCCAATGGAAAAGTTATTTCACACAATGTTTACTGGCTTGCTGTTGACAACAATTACAAAGCACTGAGTTCAATGCACCGGACGCAGGTACAAGTTACAGTGTTGAAATCAGAAAAGCTGAATTCAGAGACTAAATGGACTGTTAAACTGACCAATAGCTCAAAGTTGCTGGCATTTTTCATCCACCCTCAGATGTTGAGCAACGGAGAGGAAATCCTTCCTTCTTTTTGGTCATCCAATTATTTCTCATTGGCGCCAGGTGAATCAATTACACTTACAGTCAGTGCTTCCGGTAAGATAAAAAACAATAATATGGAAATCCTGGTTGAAGGTTGGAACATTGAAAAACAGTTGATTAAAACACAAGATTAAAACAGATAATGGATTAAACCGAAAGGGTTTTAAGATTGATACGAAAGGGTTTGCTGAATTTTGGAGATGAATAATCAATGGTTATTTCCAGATTCAGTAAACCCTTTTACAATAACCAAGGACTTTTAAATCCCTGGAATTTGGAACTTGAAATTTGGATTTCAAGTTTCCCAATGTTTCTTGTATCTTTGCACCCTCAAATTTTAGGAATATGATTTCGGTTGATCAATTGGTAGTTAGTTTTGGGGGATTCGAACTTTTTAAGGGAATTTCATTATTGGTAAGTCCTAAGGACCGTATAGGTTTGGTGGGCAAGAACGGAGCTGGAAAATCCACGCTTCTTAAAATACTTGCTGGAGAACAACTACCCAATGAAGGTGTTGTTTCGGTCCCAACCGATGTAAGGATCGGGTATTTGCCTCAGCACATGATAATTACTGATGGTCGCACAGTTTTTGAGGAAGCTGTCACTTCGTTTGATGAAATTCTGGCTCTTGAACGACGCATCGAAGACATCAATCACCAATTAGCCACCAGGACTGATTATGAGTCGTTCGAATACAATCGTTTGTTAAATCATGTAACAGAATTTAATGACCGGTTCCATATGCTGGGAGGGAATAATTTTGAAGCTGAAGTGGAACAAACTCTGTTAGGACTTGGCTTTCTGAGAACTGACTTTACCCGTCAGACTTCTGAATTCAGCGGTGGCTGGCGTATGCGTGTAGAGCTGGCAAAAATATTATTGAAATGTCCTGATGTATTTTTGCTCGATGAGCCAACTAACCATCTGGATATTGAGTCGATTCAATGGCTCGAAGATTTTCTGAAAAGCTACAATGGAGCTGTAGTACTCGTTTCACATGACCGCGCGTTTCTGGATGCGGTCACCAACCGAACGGTCGAGATTACCCTTGGACGCATTTACGATTTCAAATCCAATTACTCAAGATACCTTATTTTACGGAAGGAACTGAAGGAGAATCAGATGGCAGCATATATCAATCAACAGAAAATGATTGAAGATACTGAAAAATTCATCGCTCGTTTCCGCTATCAAGCTACCAAATCCATACAAGTTCAGTCGCGCGTAAAAATGCTTGACCATATAGAGCGCCTTGAAGTGGATGATGAAGACAACTCTGCCCTACGGATTAAATTTCCTCCTGCATTGCGCTCCGGAACAATTGTCGCTGAAGCCAAAGAGCTTACAAAAAATTACGGTAAACTCAATGTTCTCAATAAAATTGACATCATCATTGAACGCGGTGAAAAAGTAGCTTTTGTTGGAAAGAATGGTGAAGGGAAAACCACCCTCGCCAGAATTATCATGAACGAATTGGAATATGAGGGTGAATTAAAACTGGGACACAATGTAAAAATTGGATATTATGCCCAAGATCAAGCCAAACGACTCGATCCAAATTTAACAGTTTTTGAAACCATCGACCTAATTGCCGTAGGAGAAATCAGAACAAGAATCCGAAGTATCCTGGGCGGTTTCATGTTCTCGGGTGACGATGCTGACAAGAAAGTCGCCGTACTTTCCGGAGGAGAATGTTCACGCCTGGCCATGGTAAAACTGATGCTCGAACCGGTGAACCTTCTGGTACTAGATGAGCCAACCAACCATTTAGACATGCGCTCAAAGGAAATCTTAAAGCAGGCATTGATTG
>Ga0209123_1002143_pt1 | contig 17493 bp, 15 predicted proteins | sample BarGraIncu00431A_FD_184500 | JGI IMG/M metagenome (GOLD analysis project Ga0209123, IMG submission 184500) | Arctic peat soil microbial communities from Barrow, Alaska, USA - Barrow Graham LP Incubations 004-31A (SPAdes) (version 2) | ecosystem: Environmental > Terrestrial > Soil > Wetlands >... | reverse complement strand
TAATGACTTCTTTCAGATTTGCAGTCACCCGCAACACCCTTGTCAATTGCTAATGTTTCCTTTCAACTCGGCACATACAGGAACTTACATCCTGATAGCTTAATACAATGCCCGACATACAAAAAAACGCTTACCATTAATTTGATAAGCGTTTTTTAGCTTCAGAACAAACACTTTTATAGACTATTGATTGCATTCAAATCTTCGAAAGCCACCTGTAAACGAGCAATCAACGACTCTTCTCCTTTGCGCAACCAAACGCGCGGATCGTAATATTTCTTGTTTGGTTTTTCTAATCCATCGGGATTTCCAATTTGTCCTTGTAAAAAATCATGATTTTTTGCTTCAAAACCACGAACTCCGTCCCAATAAGCCCATTGTGAATCTGTATCGATATTCATTTTAACAACTCCATAGCTAATCGCTTCTCGAATTTCTTCATGTGTTGAACCTGATCCTCCATGGAAAACAAAATTTACAGGATGCGCATCTTCCAATCCAAGTTTATTTTTGATATAATCTTGTGAATTCTTTAATATAACAGGCATAAGTTTGACATTTCCAGGTTTATATACTCCATGTACATTACCAAATGATGCAGCAATAGTAAAATTATGTGAGATTTTACTTAACTCCTGATAAGCATAAAATACGTCTTCAGGTTGAGTGTAAAGCAATTTATTATCAATACCACTATTATCAACACCATCTTCTTCGCCTCCGGTAATACCAAGTTCAATTTCAAGCGTCATTCCTATTTTACTCATTCGTTCCAAGTACTTTTTACTTATTTCGATGTTTTCAAGCAATGATTCTTCTGACAAATCGAGCATATGTGAACTGAAAAGTGGCTTTCCATATTGGGCAAAGTGCTTTTCGCCTTCATCAAGTAGTCCATCAATCCATGGAAGAAGTTTTTTGGCAGCATGGTCGGTATGTAAAATCACCAGCACTCCATAAGATTCAGAAAGAATGTGAATATGCTTTGCACCAGCAACTGCACCCAAAATAGCAGCTTTCTGACCTTCTAATTTTAAACCTTTACCGGCATTATAAATAGCACCTCCATTAGAAAATTGGATAATTACAGGTGCATTTGCAATTTTTGCAGCTTCCATTACTGCATTAACAGTTGATGAACTTACTACATTTACAGCAGGAATAGCAAAACCATTGGATTTGGCAACTTTAAAAATGGTTTGTAAATCATTTCCGGTTACAACGCCCGGATTTACGTGAGTTGAAATTTTATTCATGATCTTTTTTTTAATTTAATAATCTAACACTTCAGAAATGAAATTGTTGATTATCATCTTTGAAATTAATTTGTCATTTCCTCAGATAAAAGATGTTCCAATTGTTCTGGCTTAATATTTACAGTTAATTGCCCATTCACTGCAAATGAAATATGACCAGTTTCTTCAGAAACAACAATCGCAATTGCATCCGATTGTTCTGTAATTCCAAGTGCCGCTCGGTGTCTTAATCCCATTCGTTTTGGAATTGCCTGATTCTTCGAAATTGGTAAAATGCAAGCTGCCGCTTTTAACTTTCTATCTGAAACAATTAAAGCACCATCATGTAATGGACTGTTTTTGAAGAAAATATTTTCAATTAATCGGGAATTTATGGTTGCATTAATTTGTTCGCCTGAATGGGAGTAAAAATCCAGGTTATTATTTCTAGTTAAAACAATTAAACCTCCAGTAGAGCTTTTGGCTAAATTTCTGCATGCCAACACAATTTGGATCAAATCAAAATCTGTCTTTTCTTTATTGTTAACTTCATTTCCAAAAATCCGTTTTAATATATTTAATAGTCCATTTCTTCTTTTAGATCCAATTCTTAAAAAAAATCTTCTGATTTCGTCTTGAAAAAGCACTATTAATGCAAAAGTACCAACACTAACTACTCTATCAAAAATGCTTCCCAAAAGCTCCATTTTAAATACATATGAGACAAGAATCCAGCTTATTAAAAATGTTAGAATGCCAAAAAATATATTTACAGCACCCGTTCTTTTTAAAAGCTTAAATGTTTGATATAATAATATTGCAACCAAAAAAATATCTATAATATCCTTAAATCCAATTTGAAATCCCATATTCTTAAATTTTCAATTAATACTTTCAAAAAAATCTTATTTTAATTAACTTCATTATATTTCTTATAAATTTGAATTGCCTGAACAGCTTCTTTTACATCATGTACTCTTAAAATGGAAGCACCACTCATTAATGCTAACATATTTGCAGCAGTAGTTGCATTTAAAGCATCGTCAATATCGATATTTATTAGTTTGTATAACATCGATTTTCGGGACAAACCTGCTAAAATTGGCAAATTTAATTCTTTAAAATAGCTTAGTTTTTTCAAAATCAAATAGTTTTGATCAAGCGTTTTAGCAAATCCAAAACCAGGATCAATAACTATATCTTTCACTCCCAATAAATGTAATTGAGCAACACGCTTTTCAAAATATTTTAATATATCATCAATAACATCCTCATAATGTGTTTTCAATTGCATATTTTGGGGATTTCCGCGAATATGCATCAACACGTATGCAACCTGCAAATCGGCAATTGTTTCGAACATTAAATCATCCAAAGTTCCTCCACCAATATCATTTATCATTGCCACTTGATAATTTTTTACAACATGCCGTGCCACACCTGAACGAAAAGTATCAACTGAAATTAAAATATTCGGAAAGTTTTTCAATATTAACTCCAACGCTCTTGAAACTCTTGATATTTCTTCATCTTGCGAAATGTTTTCAGCTCCTGGGCGAGTTGAAAAACCACCAATATCAATAATTAGTACTCCATTTTCAATCATTAATTCCACTGCTTGAAGTACTTTTTTAGGAGTGATAAATCTATTTTCCTTGAAAAATGAATCAGGAGTTACATTGACAATTCCCATAACGACAGGAGTTGTTAAATCAATAAGTGTATTGTTTAAATTTAATTGCAACGAATTAGTGTTCATAACGTTGAAACATATGATTTTTAGAAATAAGTTGTTAAACAACCAATACAAAAGTAAGAAAATATAGCGAAAAAGAAGTTATAATCAGAAATTAAAGAAATATTTACTGCAAATTATACGTTTTTTGTCGAATTTCTGTTATTATGTAAGAAGATTTTTCTCAAAATAGCAAAATAAATTATCTAAATGCCTTTTTAAAGGAAAAAAATAGTATTTTTGCACTGTAGTTTTTAATACATTTTTATATTCATAAATTTCTAAAGTCATATGAAATTGAAAACCATAGCCAAATTAGCAACAATTGCTTTAGCACTTACTATGATTGCTTGTTCCAGTAAAAAAGATCAGGCTAATTCCCGCTCATCAAGTGGGAAAGGCTTTTATTCTACTACAACCGGTTGGAGGTATAATGATAAAAATGGAACCGGATTTGTCGTTAAAAGCAATAGAACAAATAACATTCCCATAGGAATGGTCGCTATCGAAGGAGGAACATTTACTATTGGCGAAAAAGGTGAATATGTAACTGCCCCACGCAATAATAAACCACGGAGAATCACAGTTAATTCATTCTATATGGATGAAACTGAAATAAGAAATGTTGATTGGCGCGAATATACTAATTGGATGAAAGTGGTTTTTGGAAAAACCGCTCCAAAATTGGTTCAAAAAGCACAACCCGACTTTACAGTTTGGAGAGAGGAATTAGCTTATAATGAGCCATATTTGGAAAATTATTTTTCTCATCCTGCTTATGATCAATATCCTATTGTAGGTATTACCTGGGAGCAAGCAATGGATTATTGTCAATGGCGCACAGACCGACAAAATGAAAGAGCATTATGGGAAGCAGGTATTATTTTACCTCCAGATTTCTCTAAACTTCAAAAAATGACTAATTTCGATTCCATTTCAAATAATTTTGTTTTTAATACTCAAAAATATTTAAACCAAGACAGTTATCAACCTCCTGTTGGTAAAAATTCAAAAAAGGATTTATATGGTAAAAACCAGAAAGTTGATAGATCGGATGGCATTCTATATTCTGACTTTCGCCTTCCTACTGAAGCAGAATGGGAGTTTGCTGCTTATGCTATAACTTCAGGAAAAGGCGGAGTAGTAAAAGAAGGCAAAATTTATCCTTGGTCTGGAACAGAGCTAAGAATACAACAGTCTAATAAACAACTTTCAAGAATGCAAGCTAATTTCGTTCGTGGACGTGGCGATATGATGGGAACTTCAGGAAGCTTAAATGATAAAGGAACAATTACTTTACCGGTAAATTCATTTGCACCAAATGATTTCGGATTATATAATATGGCTGGCAATGTAAACGAGTGGGTACTTGATGTTTATCGTTCGACGTCTTTTGAGGATGTGGCAGAATATAATTCATTTCGTGGAAATGAGTATTTAACACCAATTGTTGCCAGCATTGACGCTTTGGGAAATAAAATATATAAAGTTGATTCATTAGGTCGCATAGCTACAGAAGTTAAAAAAGGAGATGATGTTCGAAATTTCAAAGATGGCGATGCAGCATCGCAAATAGATTATTCATTAAGCGACACAACGGGACTTAACAATTTAAGAAATAATTCAAAATTAGATCCGACAGACATTTTGAGACCTGTTATCTCTGAAAAAACTCGAGTATATAAAGGCGGTTCGTGGAAAGACAGGGCTTATTGGTTAAATCCTTCAACCCGTCGATATTTGGATCAGGACAAATCGACAAACGATATTGGTTTTAGATGCGCAATGAGTATGATTGGTGATAAAGAGCAACCTAAATTAAAATAAAATATATAAATACAATTTACATTGCACCTGTTTGAATCAAACAGGTGCTTTTGTTTTTTATAACTGCTTAATTTTACGATGAAATTTAGTACTTTTGTGATCTCAAAATATATAAATCTCTATAAATTATAAAGAAATGATTAGAACAATTATTGTTGATGCTCTAAAAAGAAAAGATTTTGGTGCCGAAATAAACATAAAAGGATGGGTCAGAACCCGCCGCGGAAATAAAAATGTAAGTTTTATCGCATTAAATGATGGTTCAACTATTAACAATATTCAGGTTGTGGCTGACAATGAAAAATTTGGAGATGAATATCTGAAACCCATTACAACCGGAGCTTGTATAAGTGTAACCGGAAAGCTTGTCGAATCTTTAGGTCAGGGACAATCTGTAGAAATTCAGGCTGAGAACATTGAAATTTACGGTATCGCTGATCCGGAAACCTATCCTTTGCAGAAGAAAGGCCATACCATGGAATTTCTTCGTGAAATTGCCCATTTGCGTCCACGAACCAATACTTTTGGTGCCATTTTCCGCATTCGCCACAACATGGCCATGGCTATTCATACTTTTTTCCACGAACGAGGTTTTTTCTACTTTCACACACCAATCATTACAGCTTCCGATTGCGAAGGTGCCGGACAAATGTTTCAGGTAACCACCATGAACCTGTACGATTTAAAGAAAGATGAAACCGGACAGATTGATTACAGCAGCGATTTCTTTGGAAAACAAGCTAGTTTAACCGTTTCAGGTCAGCTCGAAGGCGAATTGGCAGCCATGTCGATGGGCTCTATTTATACATTCGGACCAACTTTCCGTGCCGAAAATTCGAACACACCCCGTCACTTGTCGGAATTCTGGATGATTGAACCGGAAGTTGCTTTCAACGAAATAGAAGAAAACATGCAACTGGCGCAGGATTTCATTCAGTATTGCGTGAAATGGGCATTAGATAATTGTAAGGATGATATTCAATTCCTTTGCAATATGTACGATAAAGAGTTAATTGAACGTTTACAATTTGTCGTTGATAACGACTTTGAACGTTTACCATATACTAAAGGAGTTGAAATCCTCGAAGCAGCCATTGCTAAAGGACACAAATTTGAATTCCCGGTTGGTTGGGGAACTGATTTGCAGTCGGAACACGAACGTTATCTGGTAGAACAACATTTCAAAAAACCGGTAATCCTGACCGATTATCCGAAAGAAATTAAATCGTTCTACATGAAGCAAAACGACGATGGAAAAACCGTTCGTGCCATGGACGTATTATTCCCTAAAATCGGGGAGATCATAGGCGGTTCACAGCGTGAAGAAGATTACGAAAAACTGAAAAACCGTGCGGATGAGATGGGAGTTCCGACCAAAGATATCTGGTGGTATCTTGAAACCCGTAAATTCGGAACAGCACCTCATGCTGGATTTGGATTGGGTTTCGAACGTTTGTTATTATTTGTAACAGGCATGTCGAATATTCGCGACGTAATTCCATTTCCAAGAACTCCGAACAATGCTGAGTTCTGATTTGTTACTTATACCCAGAATTCAGTATATAAAAATATTTTTAGTTCACTATCGCACAAAAACTACAATATTGTGCATTTTTAGCTTAAGCGAATTTGGAGATGAAGGATAATTAGTTATTTTTGCCATCTGAACATTACAAATCTTATAAATTTAAACAATAAAATGGATAAAGTCACAAAAACCGAATTGGATAATGTGGTCGTACGCTTCTCGGGCGATTCCGGTGACGGAATGCAATTAACCGGAACTCTTTTTTCCAACCTGTCGGCTATTTTAGGAAATGAAATTTCCACTTTCCCTGATTATCCTTCCGAAATTCGTGCTCCACAAGGCACATTAGGAGGCGTTTCAGGCTTTCAGGTACATTTAGGTTCTAGTAAAATCTACACTCCGGGAGATGATCCCGACGTTTTGGTTGTAATGAATCCTGCGGCTCTGAAAGTGAATGCAAGTTCCATTAAAAAGCATGGAGTTATCATTTTTGATTCAGACACATTTGATAAATCAGGTTTTGATAAAGCCGGATATAAAACAGAAAATCCATTTGAAGAATTAGGAATTTCGGATACTATTCAACTTATTCCGGCGCCACTTTCAACCATGACTCAAAGCAGTCTGGCAGACTTCGGATTTGAGAACAAAGTAGTATTACGAAGCAAAAACATGTTTGCCCTCGGGTTGATTTGCTGGTTATTTAACCGCCCGATTGACCAGGCTATCCATTTTTTAGAGAATAAATTCGGTAAAAAACCAACCATTCTCCAAGCAAATGTAAAAGTGCTTACGGATGGTTTTAACTTCGGAAACAATTTACATCTCACGGTTTCTACTTATTTTGTTGAAAGATCGCACGAAACACCAAAAGGAAAATATACCAGTATAAGCGGAAACAAGACTGCAGCCTGGGGTCTGATTGCTGCAGCACAAAAAGTGGGGTTGCAACTTTACCTTGGGAGTTATCCGATTACTCCAGCTACCGACATTATGCACGAACTGACTGCCCGTAAGGATATGGGTGTGAAAGTTGTTCAGGCCGAAGATGAAATTGCCGGAATTACATCGGCTATTGGAGCAGCATTTGCCGGTAGTTTGGCAGCAACAAGCACATCAGGACCGGGTCTAGCATTAAAATCAGAAGCCATAGGTTTAGCCGTAATGGCTGAATTGCCGTTGGTAATCATTGATGTTATGCGTGGTGGACCATCTACCGGATTGCCAACAAAAACAGAACAAACAGACTTATTACAAGCTCTTTACGGTCGTAATGGCGAAAGTCCGGCTGTAGTAATGGCTGCAGGAACTCCTGATGACTGCTTCCATTTTGCATTTATGGCAAGTAAAATTGCATTGGAACACATGACACCGGTAATTTTACTTACCGACGCATTTATCGGCAACGGAACTTCGCTCTGGAAACTTCCGAAACTGGCTGAATTGCCTGAAATTAAACCGAATATTGTAAAAGCAGGAACCGAAAATTATAAAGTTTCCGACCGCAATGAAGATACCAAAGTTCGTTACTGGAGTTTTCCGGGTATGGAAGGTTTTGGTCATCGCAATGGTGGACTGGAAAAAGATTATAACACTGGTGCAATCTCTACCGATCCGATCAATCACCAGAAAATGGTGGATACACGCGAAGCTAAAATAAACTATATCAGTAACGTTATTCCTGAACTAAATGTTGAAGGAAATAAAGATGCCGATTTATTAGTAATTGGTTGGGGTGGAACGCACGGACATTTGATGAGTGCTATAAATTCGCTGAACAAAAAAGGTGAAAAGGTAGCCTTGGCTCATTTCAATTATATCAATCCGCTTCCAAAAAATACAGTGAAAGTTATTCAGAGTTACAAAAAAGTGGTGGTTTGCGAACTAAACAGCGGACAATTTGCCACTTTCCTTCGGTCGAAAGTTCCTGCAGTTGAATTTTTGCAATACAACAAGGTTCAGGGTCAACCATTTACGGCTCATGAACTGGAAGAACACTTTGTTTCATTATTAAAATAAACATTCTATTTTACATTAAATATTATGGAAACTACAGAATCAACAACAATACAATATACCGCCAAGGATTTTAAAAGCGATCAATACGTTCGCTGGTGTCCGGGTTGCGGCGATTATGCCGTGCTCAGTTCACTTCAGAAAGTAATGGCCGATTTGGGCGTTGCACCACACGAAACCGCAGTTATTTCAGGTATCGGCTGTTCATCGCGTTTGCCTTATTATACCAGCAGTTATGGTTTTCACACCATTCACGGACGCGGTGGAGCTATCGCAACCGGTGTGAAAGTGGCCAATCCGAAACTGACTGTTTGGCAAATTACCGGTGACGGCGACTGTCTGGCTATTGGTGGAAATCATTTTATTCATAGCGTTAGACGTAATGTGGATTTGAATGTGTTGCTTTTCAATAATCAGATATACGGATTGACAAAAGGTCAATATTCCCCAACAACCAAAAAAGGATTTATAACCAAATCATCGCCTTTTGGAACGGTTGAACGTCCTTTCCGCCCAGCTGAGTTGACTTTTGGGGCACGTGGAACTTTCTTCGGACGGCTATTGGACGTGGATCTGAAAACTGCCCAGATGACTATGATGGCTGCCGCCAAACACAAAGGAACATCGGTGGTGGAGTGTTTGGTAAACTGTGTTATTTTCAACGATGGTGCGCATGCATGGTTGGCCGAAAAAGAATTCCGTGCGGACAGAACAGTGGTTTTAGAACACGGGAAACCGATGATTTTTGGCAAAGAATTAAATAAAGGGTTGGTACTTGTTGGTTTCGACCTTAAAGTGGTGAATATTGGTGAAAACGGGATTACTGAAAACGATATACTAATTCATGATGCTTCTACAGTTGATACCACGTTACATATGAAACTTGCTCTTATGGAAGGACCTGAAATGCCAATCGCGTTGGGAGTTATTCGTGATGTGGTGGAAGAAACCTACGATGTTGCCGTGGAAGCTCAAATAGCCGAAGTTCAGGCCAAATCGAAAATAAAAACCTTCGATGAATTGATTGCAACCTGCGAACAGTGGGAAATGTAGCGGAAAAGAACTAAAGGCTATAGAGGCTGTAAAAAAAAATAAAGGAATTAGAAAGAGTCAAATAAATTGAAGAATAAACCGGTGCGGGCTAAGGCTGGTACCGGTTTTTTAAATAAAAAGAATATGAAAAAACTAATTGTATTGATGGCACTCGCCTTCTCCATTACGGCTTTTGCACAAACAAAAGACGATCGTGCTTATTTGGTGAAAGTAGGCGATATGGCTCCGAACTTCAGTATGAAACTGACGAATGGTAAAATCGTAAAAATTTCAGCTTTAAAAGGTAAGGTGGTAATGCTTCAGTTTACCGCCAGTTGGTGCAGCGTTTGCCGTAAGGAAATGCCGTTTATCGAACGGGACATTTGGCAAAAACACAAAGCCAATCCAAACTTTGCATTGATAGCAGTAGATCGTGACGAGCCACTTAAAACAGTTCTGAAATTCGCCAAATCCATTCCGATTACTTATCCAATAGGATTGGACCCGAAAGCAGATATTTTTGCGCTTTACGCTCAACGCGAGGCTGGCATTACCCGAAACGTGATTATTGACAAAACCGGTAAAATCGTTTTCCTTACCCGATTGTACGACGAAGCGGAATTCAAACAAATGACGAAAGTTATTAATGGGTTGTTGAAATAAATACCCTGCATAAAACAGAACACCGCCTGAATCTCGAAAGAAATTCAGGCGGTGTTTTATTCGTTACAAGCTTTGAAGCAAGGTAGTAATTTTCTCTTTTAACAACGAAAGTTCTGTTTCAATGGTAGCCCAAATAATTTCATCTTTAATCTGATAGTACCCATGCACCAATATGTGCCGCATTCCTATCATCTCACTCCATTCAATAGTTGGATTATTTTCTTTAAATTCTTTGGTCAATAAATAAGCAGCTTCTCCGATTATTTCCAGATTTTTAATTACAGCAAACCTAAGAATCTTATCAGTTTTATATATCCCAAAAGTTTTGTTTTCCACAAATTCGCAGATATTATCTATTGCTTCAATGATATGCAGAAGCCGTTCTTTATCTCTTGGTTTCTCTCTCATAAATTAAGATTTTCTCCTGTTCTGCTGATTCACTGGCAAAAGGTTTTAATTGTCCTTCTTCTACTAAATCTATTTTCTTTCCTGTTAACGCTTGCAAATCATTTACAATATGGATATATTTGAACAATGTAACTTTTGCATCTTTAGTAAAATGAACTAATATGTCAATATCACTTTTTCGGTTTTGTTCGGTGCGTGCATACGAACCAAAAATCCAAGCTTTATCGATGGGTTGGTTTGAAAGGTAATTTGATATTTTATTTACCAGAACTGGATTCATTTTGTATTACTAGTAATTATGAACAACTCGTGCCAAAATTACAAAAATAATTTTGTTGTACAACAAAATTATTAGAAAACAAAACTTTTCGACGAAGCGAAATTCAAGCAAATGACGAAAGTTATTGATGGCTTGTTGAAATAAATAACCTGCATAAAACAGAACACCGCCTGAATTTCTTTTGAGATTCAGGCGGTGTTTTGTATTTATTTCGATTTGGTATTATGATTCGAAATTATCCTCTGTATGTAAACGTTTCCGTGTTGGTCAAGATTGTAAACAATATACCAAATGGTGCTTTTATTTCGTTCGGTAAGTATGCACCTTATCGCCAAAACGTTTGTGAACATTGTATCGTGGATTAAAATGGAATGTTTTGGTATCTAGAGAATCACAAATCTCTGTTATTGTATCAACATAACTAATTGCATGCTCATCTGAAATAAAGTGTTTTGTCCAATGCCTCAATCCGTATAAAATATTAGTTAAGTCATCAATTGACTTAATACTATAAATTACCATCTTGTGCAAATTTCATTCTTAAATTCTCTTTTACTTGTCTGGCAAATTCATCACCTGTTACATATCCTTCAGGAATTTCTCCAGTTACGGTAGGATTTTCAAATTCCACCACTTTTTTGTGTTTACGTAAATCGTTTATAATTCTTTTGCCAGTGGGCGTTGTATCGTCAATTTTTACGGTGTATATCATATCTATATGTGTTTGATAATTCTTGATTGCAAAGATAGAAAAACTTTTCTGTAGTTTAAAAACTACATTTGGAGTCTTTAAACAACAATGGTTAGTCGTTGAATGTTCTTAAAAAATACAATTGAATAAAATGGTTGATGGAGTTTTATTTTATATTCTGATTCGATTAATTAAAGTAAAACCGTTCTCAATTTAATTTAATACAGCCTTGAGTATATCATCATTGACTTCTTGCAATGAATTATTTATTTTGACTTTCATAGCATTTTCTAAAAGCTCTAATGCTTGAAGTGTATTTGAAGTTTTAAACGATAAATTCTGGACAATCTTATTATTTTCTTCAAACTTAAAACAGTCACCCGATATAAGGGTAGTAACCGCTTTTACTATTTCAAGCACATCACAATCGAGTTTTTTACAAAGTTTTAGAGTCAGTTCATTCATGGATAAGTTCTGAAATCTTGATTTATACCGGCACATATAATCGCAAACTTTAATAATTATTTTTCTATCAAACTGACGAAAACTAGGAGTATTATTCAGGAGTATCTGGCGGTAATTTTCTACGGTATGTTCATCCATAGTATCATTTTCTACCTCTTTATATCCAATCGGATTATGGTTTTTCATAGCTAACCTATAATCACTTGTTCCTTTCAACACAATTTTCAATTCCGATCTTTTCACCACACCTTTTATAAAATCGATTGATTTTTCATAACCGATAGTTTTGAGTTGAAACCCGACTAACCGGTATTTAATCAGCTCCATAAAAACCGAAACATTAACTCCAACATTATTCAATTTGTCGTATAAATCGGGATCAGTAATAAAAAAATCAATAATTTCCTGTGACACGCTTTTGGCGCTGTTTAATGATATGTCACGCGTAGGTTTGTACTTTTTGGCATAGGCGATAACATGACTTTGAGTCAATTCATTGTGGCAAGGGATTGACAGTATTTCGCTATTGGTTTTTGAACTATTGCCATTTGAAGCAACAAGTTCGCCGTTTGTTTTTGAACCGTTGCCATTGGAAGTACCAGAATCTTCAAGGCCTTTTGGTTCGGCGAGCCAGATAAATTCATCGGTAACGGCTTCCAGTGTTTTATTTACGTGTCGGACGTACCCCACACCAATGACTCTTTTGCCATATTCGTGCAGTTTGCTGGCCAGGTACGAAAATCCGCCATCGCCCGAAATAATCACAAATGTAGTAATATCGGGTTTCGTCAGGGCCACTTCTATCGCGTCGATAGCTAAATGGATGTCGGCGGTATTGCGGGTTATCCCTTTGCCGAAGCCAAACAGTTGAACAGGCACTATGCCGAGTTCAACCATATCCGACTTCAACTGACCCAGGCGTGATATACTCCAATCGGCATACGCTCTTTGTACGGATACTTTTCCTATTTCTTTTTGTTTAATCAGTTCGTCAATCTGGATTAGCGAGAGCTGGGATAAAATCGTAGCACTGGATGCATTATATCCTCCAATCAGATTTTCTATATCATAAAAGATAGCGGTATTAAATTGCATATATTTTCAGGGGTTTAAATGTTTTGAATAGTTACATTAATTCTATTTCGGTGCGATACTCCGAAATATAACATTTATTCGGAGCACGATTTTAAGTCGTACTCCGAATAATTATTTATCATTTTTATTTCGTAGGTGCATCCGGTGTCGATGGTGTATCTTTATTTCCGCCTTCCAGCAAATGGGATTTTTTCCGGAGGTCGTCCAATTGGTTGAACAGTAAGATTAGATCGTCCGATGGGGTAAGGTTTACAGCTTGTTCCAATGCGGTGCAGAACTGAATGTAACTTGCCACGGCTGCAGGCCTTAGTTTTGTACCAGACACTTTGCTCCGAACTGCCGTTTCGGTGGTTCGGCTGTTGTAAAGCACTTTGAAAGCGGTGTTTTTAGCTTCCAACGCTGTAAACTGGGCATCAATTCCCAACGTTATGGCAGCTGAGCTTAGTTCGCTGTGTGAATGATATTTTCCAAAGACTTCAACCAGAATATCCGATTCGGTATTCCATGGCAACGATAAGGCATCCCAATAAGGAGCAAGAAACAATTGCAACGTATTGGCAGCTGCTTTTTTACTTGCATCGCTCCCTTTCAAATACGAAGTTACGATTCTTCGAATTTCAGCAAACAAGGCATCCCGTTCTTTGTCCATCAGTTTCAGGTCATCGGTTAATCCGCTTTTCTGATTCTTGTTTATTTCCTTACCAAATGCAACATTGTCTGCTTCTAGTTGATTTAGTGCAGCTACCAATATCGGGCTTAGCTGCGATTCCACTGCCCGGGCAATTTCAATACTCGATTTAAAGAGTGAGAACGCGTTGTTAATAGTCAATTTAGCAACGTACAAAATTGAAAACAAAAAATTTACCATTTTGATTTTTTTTAAAATGAATACTTGAAAATAATTACTCTATTTAGTTTTAGTAAATAGCATTTTAAAGGTTTCATTTTGCTGAAAATTTCTGTAATCGCGATATACTCCCCATCCAACCTGTAGAAATTTTCTATAGCTCCAATGAACGTTCAACCATCCTATAGAAATTTTCTACGACTTGAACTGACGTTGATTCATGCCGGAGAAATTTTCTATAACCTAAACTGGCATTCATTCATGTTGTAGAAATTTTCTACACCCTGAACGGACGCTGATTCATACCGTATAAAATTTCTACAGCATGAACGTTAATAAATTATGCGTTTTATTTTTTCAAAGATCAAAAACGACACAAAGATAATAACTATATTTATAACATTAACCATGTTTTGGGCATTTTTCCCAAAAATAAATTCTAAAAAAATGTGAAACGTTATTTGGTGAGGGTTTCAGACAAACGTTTGAGGATGAAACTATATGGAGGGTGGAAAAAAAAGGAACTACTCGTGTGGGTAGTTCCTTTTTATTAACGTCTAAATGACTAACGATCAAAGACCACTTTCTGCATTAAACAAATTACTTGAATTTAATTTAGTCACATTTCCCTGTTTTGCTGTTATTTTCTTTAAATCAATTGTTTTTGGATCACCGGTAATTATGATTGAAATCGGTTTCCCCTTGATTTCCTTATTATAAAATGCAACAATCTGGTCAAAAGTCAGATTATCTATTTTTGGCATATTTACTTTGGCTGGATCTTCGGTATAGCCTAATAATTTCCAGCGATTGAAAATCTGACTCTTCGTTCGAAATGATGGTTTATCTGTAAGAGCTGATTGCCGTAAATAAGTCTTGATATTCTCAATTTTTTCAGGATAAAGAGGCATATCGGTAAGCAGTTTCATATACAAATCAATTGCATCGGCCACTTTATCACCTTGAGTACCAACAAAACCAATAAAATATGCTTTTTTAGTTGGAATAGGAGGTGTGACATCCATCCCATATGCCGTGTAAGCCATCGAATTATTTTCGCGAATTTCGTTCATAACAAGCCCATTAAAACCTCCGCTGAAATACTGATTAAATGCATTATTGATTACTTCATTTTCGGGGTTATATTCACTTCCATTGATATAAAAATATATTTTAGCCTGTTGCGCATTTGAGTTTGGTAAAAAGTAAACCATTGGTTTTGAATAGGTGATTCTATCCTTAACCAAAGGAGAATCGCTTTTTTTGACTCCTTCTTTTAATGGAAGATTTGATTTCAATATATCAGCCACTTCATTTGCTTCGGTTTTGCCTACATAATGAATATCAACTTCATAATCGGTTGCACGAATAATAGTTCCGGTTAACTCACTTATTTTAAGGCTCAATATGTCTGATAATTTCAATCTATCAATGTATGTTGAACTATCCTTATACAGTACATATTTATTCAATGCATCTGATAATACTTCAACATCATTTTTTTCTATTGATACCCTGTTTTGGTAAGAGGTTCCCTTAACCCGGTCAAGTTGTTTGTCATCTAACTTAGGCATAAGAATTTGACGGGTCATTAAATTGCAAGCCGCCGCCAAATTACTTTCATCCCCTTGCAACATGATATAGAAATAATCTTCGGATACGGCATAAGTACACTTAGTGTTCAATTCACTGAACTGCCTTCTAACAGACTGTGCATCGCTCGAAGGTAAAATACCTGCAGAATTCATTAATTCTGTCGCATATTCCAATTTAGGCATTTTAGTAGTACCCACACCATATTTAAGAGTCAACGTAAAAATGTTATTTTCTTTATTTTTGGTACAAAACAAATTGATGCCATCATACATTTTAATTGATTTCACATCCGCGAAATTATTATATTCTTCGTTTACTTTTACGATTGGCATTTTTTGAACATATTGTGCATATTCAGTCAATTTTCCTTTGGGTTGATCAAGCGGTTTAATGTCCGGTTTCTTTAGCTTTTCTTTATTAGGAGTACCTTCTTCAATGGAAATTGTTACATGATTACCTGAAAAATATTGTTTGGCTGCACGTTGAATTTCTTCCTTTGTTATGGCATTAATCCGATCATTTTTTGAGAAAAATTCAGCATCAGGAAGGTTATACGAAAATAGTTCTGTCAGAACTTCTGTTTTAGCAGATGGTGTTTCCATTACCAAATCATACTGCCGAAGCATATTATCCTTTACCGATTTAATCAGCCAATCTTCTATGTCACCATTTTTTAATTTATCAACCTCATTCATTATCGTTTTCTCAGTAGCTCTATCCGTCTCATACGTCCGTTGATTAATATCAAGATAGGGTATTGCCATCACGATAATTCGTCCTTCATTCCTACGGGCATCATTAACTGCCTGCGCACTTGTAACATCACCATTCAACGACAATTTATCCAACAACCCGGTTTTCATGGAGTTATTAAGAATATTGGTACAAATATCAAGTAACAATTCATCTTTATCTCCCTTTTTCACACCTTTATAACCCCAAACTACTTCCGGATAATAAGACAATTTAGCTGAGAATTTTGGATTTCCATCAAATTTAACCTCTGCAGTTGAAGCACGTTCAGGCACCTTATGACTAACTAAACGACCAAACTTGGATTTTATCAAAGGTATAGCTTGTTCAGAATCAAAATTTCCAACTAACACAAGAGCCATATTTTCGGGAACATACCAGGTGTTATAAAATTCAATTAATTTACTTAGCCGTGGGTTCTTTAAATGCTCAGGCTTCCCGATTACATTACGTCCATAGGGATCATCCGGATAAATATGGGAAAATATAAAGTTACTGACATGTGTATTTCTGTTATCCTGATACATATTGTATTCCTCGAACACGTTTTCTAATTCAGCCTGAAACGAACGAAAAACAGGGTTAACCAGACGTTCAGAATTCACATCGAGCCATTTCTCCAATTGAAACGATGGGAAATTATTGTAAAAAACAGTTTGATCATAACTGGTACCGGCGTTTAAGCCTTCGCCTCCCATGCCTTCTATTAAATTAGAAAAATCACTCGTATTAGAGTATTTGGCGGACTCTATCGATTCTCTATTAATTTTTTTAGTCAGGGTGTCGCGTAAAACAGCATCTTTCGTAGTTGAATATTCATCATACAATTTTATAATGTCCTCATAAAGCGGTTTTTCTTTCTCCCAATTCAATGCAGCAATTTTGGTAGTTCCTTTGAACAATAAATGTTCTAAATAATGTGCCAAACCCGTATATTCCAACGGCTCATCAATTGAACCGGCTCGTACCACCAATCGACCTGACACATCCGGTTGGTTTTTGTCTTCCCAAAGATAAACAGTAAGCCCATTATCCAGCGTAAAATGTTTAAAAGACTTATCCTGAGCATTCAAAGTCAAGGAAAATAAACACAATAAAATGAAGAAATACTTTTTCATAAAATAACAATTATAAGTTAATAATTCACTGCACAAAGTAACAATTATTTTATTTATAAACCAAATTAATTATACAATAGTTGTTATATAAGTTATAAATATATGATATAAAATTTGTTACTTTGCAAACAATATGCAAAATTATAACGATTTAAAATCAAATGAAGCCCAATTCTTATCCGTTGTGGGCGTTAAACATCAACA
>Ga0209123_1002142_pt1 | contig 17501 bp, 17 predicted proteins | sample BarGraIncu00431A_FD_184500 | JGI IMG/M metagenome (GOLD analysis project Ga0209123, IMG submission 184500) | Arctic peat soil microbial communities from Barrow, Alaska, USA - Barrow Graham LP Incubations 004-31A (SPAdes) (version 2) | ecosystem: Environmental > Terrestrial > Soil > Wetlands >... | reverse complement strand
CAGGATGCGTTTGGATTCACCGCATTGCTGCTCGCGCAGGCTCGCGCGTTCTTTGTCCAACTTCTCAGCCTTCTTGACCTCGTTGGTTTGTTGCTTCTTCTCACCGCGCTCTTGTGACATCTGGGCATTGGCTTCGTTTTCGCTTTCCGAACATTCGCGGCTGTATTCATTGCGCATCTGGCCGATGGTGTCGTACTTGAGGCCACGCGCCGGGGCGGTTCGTATGGCATCGTTGAGGGAGGCGCAGCGCGGGCTCAGGTACTTCAAATGGGCAGGTGCCTGGCCGACTTTGGGGATCGGTGCTTCATAGCTTTGCTGATTGGTCGCCGGCCCGTAATACACCAGACCGCCACCGGGGCAGGGCTGTGTTGACTGGTATGTTCTGCCATTGAGCGATGTGGATTTGTCGGCGTTCATCACCGTGCAGTTGTTCCTGGTGCCTGCTTCTGTGTTTGGCCGTGAACAGCCTGAAGAAACGGGTTGTCCAAGACGCCATCGGCAACAGGCTTCTGGGCGACACCAGCAACAGCTCAGCATCACTTTGAGCGGCAATTTCAAACCAGCCTGAAGAGGGTACGCAGTACACGCCGCCTCTATGAACAGGCGTTTGCACCGTCAGCATCGCGTGCTCCAGCCACAGGCGGCTTGTCATGGACACGGCGCCAACGGTCGCAGATATGACCGTGCCCCGCCGGAGCTGCGCGTAGTACGACTGCCCTCGCAACAGACTGATTTGCGTCCTGGTTGATGTACTGGTTTCTTGCATCTCACGCCACCTCTTTCTTGCTGTATTCATGCCCGGCTCGATACCTTTGGGCGATGCAGAAATCGTAGCGAGTGGGTCACTTGGGCAACAGTCACAGGCGCGCAGACTCTTTGGCATAGCAGGGCAGGTATTTGCTATCTGTTACGGTACGTTTCTGGCAAATCTGCATCTGTTTTCTGATCGCCAGATCAAGGACCATTGACCATGGACACGCCACACCCACCTACCTACCCGAACATGCACTCGCCTGCGCAGCCCCCTACACAGCCTCTTTACCAACAGCTGGCCTCGCATTACCGCAGCGCCATTCATGCGGGCTCGCTGGTGCCGGGCGACCGCATGCCTTCGCTGCGCGGGCTGATGCGCCAGCATGACATCAGCCTGAGCACCGCCATGCAGCTGAGCCGGCATCTGGAGAGCGAAGGCTGGCTGGAGGCGAGGCCGCGCTCTGGCTACTTTGTGCGCCGACCTCTGCGCAGCACCCTCGCAAAGGTGACTGAACCCCGGATGGACCTCACGCCTGATCCGGCGCAGTATGTTGGCATCCATGCACGGGTCTCCGATTTCATTGCCCGGGGCCGGCTGCACATCGTTAAAACCAATCTGGCGGTGGCGCGTTGCGCGCCCGAGCTGTACCCCGCAGAAGCTTTGAGGAAAGCCACTATGCGTGTGCTGCGTATGAAGCCCAAGCTGTTGGTTTGCGCTACGTCCCCCAGGGGGAATCCCGAGTTCCGCGCGGTCCTTGCCAAACGCGCCTTGGGCTTGGGCCTGGCGCTGTCACCGGATGAGGTGCAAATCACCAATGGGTGCATTGAAGCCTTGAACCTGGCACTGCGCGCCGTGGCCCGGCCAGGCGACACCATTGCCGTGGAGTCGCCCACCTTTTACGGTTTGCTGCAGGTGCTGGAAAGCCTGGGCCTGCGCGCCCTGGAAATCCCGACCAGCCCGCAGACCGGTATCTCCATCGACGCGCTGGAGCTGGCAATACAGACCTATGACAACATCAAGGCCGTGGTGGTGGTGCCACACCTGCAAAATCCGTTGGGCAGCATCATGCCGGACGCCCACAAACAGCGCCTGGTGTGCTTGTGTGAAACCAGCGCCATCGCGCTGATTGAAGACGACTCTTACAGCGAGCTGGTGAGCGAGCGAGCGCGGGGCGATGCACCCTTGCGTGCGATGAAGTCATGGGACACAACGGGCAACGTGATTTACTGCGCCTCGCTGCACAAAATCCTGGCGCCCGGCCTGCGCGTAGGCTGGATGGCTGCAGGGCGTTGGCAAGCGAGAGTGGAAATGCTTAAATTTTCCCAGACCCGCAGCAATGAGGAGCTGTCTCAACTGGCAGTCGCAGACTACATAGCCTCTCCGGCCTACGACCGCCATCTCCGCCGCCTGCGCAGCAGGCTCGACACGCAGCGTGAAAAAACGGCGGAAGCCATTGCCAGCTACTTTCCGCCAGGTACGCGCCTGACTGTGCCCGACGGTGGCCTGTCGTTGTGGGTTGAATTGCCCCAAAAACTCTCAAGCAAGCGCGTGTTTGACGCGGCCTTGCAGGAGCAGATTTTGGTGACTCCGGGGTTAATGTTCTCCAACTCGATGCGCTTTGACCAGTATCTACGCATCAACTGTGGTTGGCCGCACAACCAGGAAGTAGAACAAGCCTTGAGGCGGCTGGGGCAGATCGTGGCGCAGTTGCTGTAACGCTCCGAAAATTTATACGAAATAAGTCTCTAGCCCCCGTGCAATAAGCGCTTATAGCTACTACTTTTATAGCGTCTGCAGGCGCTGCAGGGCCGCGTTCAGCGTTTCATCCTTCTTGGCAAAGCAGAAGCGAACCACACGCTGATCAAAGCCGTTGCCGTAGAACGCGGACAGCGGAATGGCGGCCACGCCAATTTCCGAGGTGAGCCATTTGCAAAAATCGGTCTCGCCCAGCTCGCTGACATCCGAGATGTCCACCGATTGGAAGTAGGTGCCTTCGCAGGGCAGCAGCTTGAACTTGGTGCGCTGCAAGCCCTTGCGGAAGAGATCACGCTTGCGCTGGTAAAACGCGGGCAGTTCCAGATAGGGCTTCGGGTCGGCCATGTAAGTCGCCAGGCCGTATTGCACCGGCGTGTTGACGGTGAACACGTTGAACTGGTGTACTTTGCGAAACTCGGCGGTCAAGGCTGCGGGGGCGGCCACGTAGCCCACTTTCCAGCCAGTCACATGGTAGGTTTTGCCAAAGCTGGAGACGATGAAGGCACGCGCTGCCAAGCCGGGAAAGCGCGAAGCACTTTGGTGTTGCTGACCATCAAACACCATGTGTTCATAGACTTCGTCGCTGATCAGCAAGACGTTGGTGGGCGCGAGAATTTCCTGCAGACGCAGCATGTCATCGGCCGTCCACACCGTGCCGCTGGGGTTGTGCGGCGAGTTGACGATGATGGCACGGGTTTTCGGCGTGATGGCCGCGGCGATTTTGTCGAAGTCGGGGCGGAAGGTACCCGGCGTCAGCGGCACACGTACCGGCACGCCGCCAGCGAGATCAATATTGGGCACGTAGCTGTCGTAGCACGGCTCCAGCACGATGACCTCGTCGCCCGCATGGACGACCGCCAGAATGATGGTGATGATGGCCTGGGTGGCGCCGGCTGTGACGGTGATTTCGCTGGCAGCGCTGTAGTCGCGCCCGTGCAGCGCCTTGATTTTGGCCGCAATCGCGTCGCGCAACACCGGTACGCCGGTCATGGGCGGGTATTGGTTCAGGCCTTGCTTCATGGCGTCGGTCACCACATCGACCAGATGCGGATCGCAGTTGAAATCGGGAAAGCCCTGCCCCAGGTTGACGGCATTTTTTTCCGCCGCCAGCGCGGACATGACAGTGAAAATAGTGGTGCCAACGTTGGGCAGTTTGGATTGGAGCGGTGGAGTTTTCATGGTGGGCTCATTTCATGAGGTTGCGGTTTGCGGTTTGTGCCTGAATCGATTGGCTTTTTATGGCTTGTCCTGGGGCGTGATGAAGCCGATCGGTCGTTTGGCTGGCTCTGGCGGTGTGGTGAGTTCGCGCAGGGCATCAAAAATTTGGCGTAACTGGTTGCGGGTGTTGCGGGCAAAGGTGTCATGCGAGATTTCCAGACTTTCTGTTGTCATTTCCAGCTCAAGCAGACGCTTGGCCAAATCAGCATGAATGGACGCTGCCTGGCGCAATTGCACAAAGGCCCGCACCACATAAATGCCCATTTCGATGGCTTGCGTGCTGGCCAGCACGTTGGCCAATGCGATGGCTCCAAATTCTGTGAAGGCAAAGGGCAACGTTTTGGAAAATTTCAGCTTGGAGAGGTGGTCACAGTTTGTGACCACCTCGGCTTTTTCGGCTGCGTTGAGCTGGAACATGAAGTCTGACGGAAAGCGTAGGGCGTTTCGCTTCACGGCTTGGTTCAACGCCTTGGTTGGCACGCCGTACAGATCTGCCAAATCGGAATCGATCATCACCCGCTGGCCTCGGATGGTCAAAATCCGGCTTTCAATGCGCAGAGGAAGCAGGGTATTCATAGGTTCCCCCTGTCTAAGGTCGGCAATTGCGACCTTATAGAGGCGTACAAAACGAGGTGGTCGCAATTTGCGACCACCTCGGCATCGATCCGGGAGAACAGTTCTGTGCTCACGGTTGGCGATTTCTTTCCAGTCGAGAGGCATGTTGAGGTCTGGTTTTGGATTTTTGAATCGTATTGGGCTCTAGCCCGCGTTCTATATGCATTAGTAGCTACTGTTTTTATAGTAACTACAGGTGTGTCAAAGTGACATTGACATCCCCAAATTCTTACAGTTCGTAGTCATCGATATGACCCAGCATGGCGCGAGCTACCAGATCACGGCTTAGCCGGTCGCTCAGCAATTCGGCAAATTTGTAAACAAAATTGCGCAGGTAGGCGCCACGTTTGAAGGCAACGCGCGCCACATTCTGGCCAAACAAAAGCCCCGCTGGTCGCACGACCAGATCGCTCTTAGAACCCTCGGCCACCACGTCGCGCACCGACATTTCGGCGGCAATGCCGATGCCCAGGCCCAGGCGCACATAGGTCTTGATCACGTCCGAGTCAATCGCCTCCAGTGCAATGCGGGGCTCCAACTTGCGGGTGGCAAACGCATGGTCAATCTTGGTGCGTCCGGTGTAAGACGGGTGGTAGGTAATCAGGGGCTCGTGGGCAATGTCTTCCAGGGTCAGGTGCTCCTTCAGGCACAAAGGGTGGCCCACCGGGAATACCAGCACATGCTGCCACTCGTAGCAGGGTAAGGTCACCAGCTCGGAATAGCCATCCAGCGATTCAGTGGCAATGCCGATCTCGGCCACTTCATCAATCAACATTCTCGCAACTTGGTCCGGCGAGCCCTGATGCAGGCTGACATTGACCTTGGGATAGGCCTGGCGCAGCTTGGCCACGGGTTCCGGCAGCACATAGCGCGCCTGCGTGTGGGTGGTGGCGATCGACAGGGTGCCGCTGTCTTCGGCACTGTATTGCTCACCGATGCGTTTGAGATTGCTCACCTCCCGCATGATGAGCTCGATGCTTTTGAGAACATGCTGACCCGGCTCGGTCACTCGCTTGAGGCGTTTGCCGTGACGGGCAAAAATTTCAATACCCAGCTCTTCTTCCAGCTCAATGATGGCTTTGGAGACGCCTGGTTGGGACGTGTGCAGCGCCTTGGCCGCTTCGGTCAGGTTGAGGTTGCGCCGGACAGCCTCTTGCACAAAGCGGAATTGGTGTAAGTTCATATCGAATTTCAACTAAGAATGAAATTTATTATGCCCTACCCAATTGCAAAAAAACGCATCATGGAAGGCCAAATTCTCACGAAAGGGCTATTCGTGCGATCAACTCAATGACTTGTGCGTTCTCGCCGATCGCTGGTTTCAGATCGAACGTCAACTGTGGATGGCTGGCCTGCAGCGCGGCCATCAGCAGTGGCAAGTCGTCTCGTGTGTGCTTGCCGAGGCCAAAAAAGACAGGGACCACCGTGATGGACGTGACACCCAGGGCTGCCAATTCTGTCGCGCTGTCGGGCAGACTGGGAGCCGAGAGTTCCAGGTAAGCGCAGCGCACTTGTACCGCAGGGGCCACGGCGCGCATCTGCTGGGCCACCGCTTCAATCGGCTTGCGCCATAAAGGGTCGCGCGAGCCATGCGCCAGCAGGATGGTGCCGCGCACCATAGGGGGTTGAATCAAGATGTCCCTCACATTGACCAGTGCGCCGACGTCAGCGCCGGAGGACCAGCCACCCGAACGCAGTCAGGGAAAGCACCAAATAGATCATGCCCGGCAGCGCCGCGGTTAGCCATGGTTGCCAGTTTTGCAGGTTGCCCATGTAGCCAAAGACGTTGTTGAGTAAAAAGAAACTGATGCCCGCCATGACACCGCCAAAGACATAGGTGGCAATGCCGCCCGAGCGAAAGTGCAGGTAGGCAAAAGGCAGGGCCAGCACCACCATGACCAGGCAACTCAAGGGATAGAAAACCTTTTTCCAGAACTCGATTTCATAGCGCTGCGCTGCCTGCGAATTGGCTCGCAGGTGCTGGATGTACTGAAACAGGTCAATCGTGCTCATCCGTTCGGGTTTGAGCAGCGCCGCCGCCACCATCTCTGCGCTGATCTGGTTGGGCCACCTGAAATTGTCCAGTTGGGCGCGATCAATGCGTGCCGTGTCGGCATCACGCGGCGGGAACTCGGTTCGGCTCACGCGGCTCAGGTTCCAGGCGTCATCGGCTCCAAAGTGGGCGCTTTCGGCCTGCAATGTGGATATCAGGAAACCCTGGTTGTCGAATTCGAAAACCCGCACGCCGCGCATACTGCCATCCGGCGCCATGGCACTGACATTGACGGCATATTGCGTGTTCGTCTGCTGCTCTTTGAGCCAGGCCCCGGTCTGACCGACCGTGATGCTGCCCTGGTAACGGGCCTTGAGGAGTTGCCCCGCGCGGTCTGCCGGAGGGGAAATGTAATCCCCAATGGCAAACGTCAACACGACAAACCCCAAACCCAGCAGCAACAAGGCTTTCAAGGCACGCCACGGTCCCAGCCCACTGGTGCGCAATATGGTGAATTCAGAGCTTTGCGCCAAGCGTGCCATGACAAAAATAGTGCCAATGAGAACGGCAATGGGTAATAGCTCATATAAGTGACTCGGAATCATCAGCGCCACAAAGGTCAGGGCATGAACGAGCCGGTAGCCCGCTGCCGAATAACGTCCAACCGACTGGATTTCTTCAACAAAATCAAAAAAGAAAAACAGGGAGAGAAAGCCGAGGGTAACAAAAGCCACCGCATAAAGCACTTCGCCGTAAATCAGCCGCCGGAGGGTTTTCAAGTGGGTGTCTTTCGCAACGTTGAGGGGGCCAAAGTCGGCGCGCCCGGCAAGGAGCGCCAGCGCCAGTTGTTATGCCCCTTGGCCAGCCAGAGGATGCCCAGTACCAAGGCGCCACCATGCACGGTCGTTAAAAACCAGCCGAAGGTGAACTTGCCAGAGGCTATCCAGCTTTGGCCCAGGCTTAGCAGGTTGTAATACAAGACGAAGGCGAACAAGGAAAACACCAGGTTGGCGCTGCGCCCAACGCGTGGATTAACGCCTGAAACGGCAATGCCAATGATTACAAAATTGATCGCCGCCAAAATCAAACCGATGCGCCATGACAATTCTGCCAAGTTGGGCAGGGTTTGATTCTTCAGCAATGCCAAAGTTGGCTGGGTATTGATTGGGACGTAATCGCTGCCACCGAGAACGTCTTTCCCGACCTTGATGCCGTATTCTTCAAACTCACTGATTTTCAGGTCCGACGTGCCAATCACGCTCTCCAGTCGTTGTCCGTTGCTGAGCATCAAAAACCGGTCTTGTCCGATTGTCTCGATCCGACCGCGGCGAGCGGAAGTGATAGTCTCCTTGCCGTCTTCGGTGGTCGCGATGAACACGTTGTTGCCAGCTTGCTTCCCGGTGGCGTCCTTTTCAACAAAAAACACCCGTTTACCGCCAGCCGACTCCTGAAATTGACCGGGTTCAATGCGTTCAATATCGCCCCGTTTTTCGTATTGATCCTTCAGGATCTCGATTCTTTGGTTGGACCAAGGCAGCACCAACAGGGCCAGAGCCGTTACCACCAGCAATACGGGCCATGCAAAACGGAACAAAGGGCCAAGCAAAGTAGCCAAACCCTTGCCACTGCTAAACCAGATCACCATCTCACTGTCACGGTACATGCGTGACAAAGTGGCAATGATGGCAATAAACAGGCTCATGGTGAGAATGGTCGGCATGTAGGCGAGCACCGTGTAGCCCATCACCAGCATCACGTCAGACGGATTGAAGCTGCCACGCGAGGCTTGTCCCAGGGTGCGAATCAGCGTCATCGTCATGACCACCGTCGCCAACACAATCAGCGTCGCACCAAAACTGCGCGCCAGTTCCTTGCGGATGGAAGAATGGAATAACATCGGTTGCGATTTGGTGGGACAGACTGCAGCTGCGTCAAGCGAGCCAACTTTCTCTTCGACTATTGTGAAACTTTGCGCGACAGACCGCAGCTACGCATAGCGAGCCAGCTCTGTCCTCAACTGATTAAAAATATGGATTATGAACTTTGAACTTAAAACCCTTGACCTGAACGGTGCAGCCAAGGAGAAGTGCGACGCCCTGATTGTGTTGCTCACTACTTCCTTTAAGCCGGGGAAAGACAATTTATCCATGCTGGTGGCGCAAGCATTGAAAGCGGGTGACCTGGAGAGTAAGTCCGGCAAAGCGCTGGTTTTGTACCGCCCGACCGGGCTGGCTTGCGCACGCGCAGTGTTGGCGAATGTTGGGGAAGGCTCAGCCAATGAGGTCAGCAAGGCCGTGAAAGCAGCCGTGTTGGCGGTCAAAGCGGGCAATGTCAAAAAGCTCGTGATTTGTCTGGCCACCTTGCCGCAAGAAGCGGTGCTGCGTGCCGCCGTGACCGCCGCCGCCGAAGCCAGCTATGTGTTTACCACGACCAAGTCCAAACCGGAGGGCCGGGTGATCCAGCGCGTTGTCATCGGCGTGTCAAATTCATCCGGGTTCAAGCCAGTTTTTGATCGGACCGTGGCCGCAGTCGCTGGTATCGAGTTCGCCAAAGAATGGGCCAACCGACCAGCGAACCACGCCACGCCTGCGCTGCTGGCGGGTGCCGCGCGTTCATTGGCCAAGCTTGCGAACATCAAATGTGAAGTGCTGGGCCCCAAGCAGGTGGAAAAGCTGGGGATGGGCGCCTTCATGGCGGTCGCTCAAGGCTCTGAAGAACCGTTACGCTTCATTGTGTTGCGCTATGACGGTGCACTGAAGTCAGCGGCGCCGACGGTCCTGGTGGGCAAGGGCATCACCTTTGACAGCGGCGGCATTTCCATCAAGCCCGCAGCTGACATGGACGAGATGAAGTTTGATATGTCGGGTGCGGCCAGTGTGCTGGGCGTCTTTCTGGCGTTAGCGGAGCTCAAGCCCGCGATTAACGTGATTGGTTTGATTCCTTCTTGCGAAAATTTGCTCGATGGCCGGTCTGTCAAACCCGGCGACGTGGTCACCAGCATGAGCGGTCAGACCATTGAAATTCTTAATACCGATGCCGAGGGTCGTTTGGTGTTGTGCGACGCATTGACCTATGCCGAGCGCTTCAAGCCGCGCGCCGTGGTTGATATTGCCACCCTGACGGGTGCCTGTGTGATTGCGCTTGGTGGCGTGCGCAGTGGCCTTTTTTCGGCCGATGATGAATTGGCTGCGGCCCTGGTGTCGGCCGGGGAATCTTCGCTTGACTTGTGCTGGCGCCTGCCGCTGGACGACGATTACGCCGAAGGTCTCAAAACCAGTTTTGCCGATGTAGCCAATGTGGCAGGGCGCGCGGGTGGTGCCATTACCGCAGCCAAGTTCTTGCAGCGATTTACAGAGAAATTTCCCTGGGCGCATCTGGATATTGCCGGCACAGCCTGGAAAAGCGGGACGGCCAAGGGCGCCAAGGGCGCCACGGGTCGCCCTGTGGCGCTGCTGCTGGAATACCTGCTCACTTCAGCAAAATAAAAAAGTGACATGACAAATGACTGAGGTGGCCTTTCACTTCAATGCACCCGACCGGGTGGCCTATGCCTGCCGTCTGCTGCGCAAGGCCGTGGCAAGTGGTGCAAAGCTTGTGGTGATAGGTTCGCCGGACGTGCTGCAGCAACTGGATCGCGCCCTTTGGACGTTTTCAGCCGTTGATTTTGTGCCACATTGTTTTCTGGAGAGTGAGTCATACGTCGTTGCCGCTTCGCCCGTGATTTTGTCGACATCCACCCATGCGGTGCCCCACCAGCAGGTGCTTCTCAACCTTGGCCAACTTGTACCCGACGGTTTTGAGCGCTTTGAGCGTGTCATTGAGGTGGTTGCTCTGGAGCACGAAGATCGTCAGCTGGCGCGAAGCCGCTGGAAAAGTTATGCCGATCGTGGCTACGTCATCACACGTCATGATCTGACTTTGAAAACGTCGTACTGATGAACACAATACCCCGAAATTTGCCTCGTTTTGTACCAACCCTGACGGAGATAGTAGAACCATCGTCATTGGTCAGGACACCGCCGGCGACAAGCCCGGACTTTGAGGAAATTATCCAGTCCGTGATGCAGCGGGTCGATCGGGTGCTTGATCGTCGTTTGCGCGATGATGCCGACGCTATGCTTCGTAACATGGTGACGGAACAACTTCACACCTTGCATTTGAGTCTTCGGGCAGAACTGGCGCTGGTCGTGCAACAAGCCGTGGCTGAGGCGATGGTGTTACGGGAAGATGCCCATTAGCAAAAATTATGCGGTATTAGCAGACCGGCTTGGTGTCTACCCTATGTTTCTGGCGCAGAAATTGCGTTATCGTGGTGGGTGTGGAGTTATTTAATTCACATTTTTTTTAAATTAATGGAGTTGTCTATGCAAATGAAATTGAAAATTACTGTGGTGGCTGCCATTGCCGCCGTCGCCGGTGTTGCCATGGCCCAGGAGATGGTCGTCAAGATCGGGCACGTTGCTCCGATTTCTGGCGCCCAGGCGACTTATGGCCGGGACAACGAGAATGGCGCCCTGATGGCTATTGACGATCTGAACGCCGCAGGCGTCGTGATCGCAGGCAAGAAAGTCAAGCTGCAGCTCGTAGCCGAAGATGATGCAGCCGATCCCAAACAAGGTGCAGCGGTTGCACAAAAACTGTGCGACGCCAAAGTAAATGGTGTGGTCGGTCACCTCAACTCCGGCACCACAATTCCTGCATCCAAGATTTACCATGATTGCGGTATTCCCATGGTCACGCCATCGTCGACCAACCCCGTTTTGACCAAGCCTGGCTATAAGACGACTTTCCGCTTGCTGGCCAACGACAACTCGCTCGGCTCGGGCCTGGCTTTTTACGCCGCTGACACTTTGAAGCTCAAGCGCATCGCCGTGATTGATGACCGTACTGCTTATGGCCAAGGGGTCGCTGATATTTTCAAGAAAACAGCCGCATCCAAAGGCATCACGATCGTTGATGAGCAGTTCACCACCGACAAGGCGGTTGACTTCATGGCGATCCTGACGGCCATCAAAGGCAAAAATCCGGATGGCGTGTTCTTTGGCGGCATGGACGCGCAAGCGGGTCCCATGTTGCGTCAGATGGAGCAACTCGGCCTCAACAACGTCAAGTATTTTGGCGGTGATGGTATTTGTACCCAGGATCTGATCAAACAGTCCGCTGGCGCTAAAACACTCGAAAACGTGATTTGCGCTGAGGGCGGTGCCTCCCTGGCCAAAATGCCCGGTGGTGTAGCCTGGAAAGCACGTTACGACGCCAAATATCCCGGCCAGTTTCAGGTTTACAGCCCCTATGTCTATGACGCCGTGAATGTGATTGTTGACGCCATGAAGCGCGCTGGCAGTGCAGACCCCAAGGTCTATCTCGCCAAATTGGCTGATACCAATTACAAAGGTATTACGACCAATGTGCAGTTTGAACCCAATGGCGAGTTGAAGAACCCTGCTATGACAATCTACACCTACAAGGGTGGAAAAAAAGCAGCTTTGAACTGATCCAGTTCTGTACCAGAAAAAAAGCCATCTTCGGATGGCTTTTTTCTTGGCCCTTGGGCTCGTGCAAGGGAAATCAGACTTTGCTCGGTTAAAATCGTGAGTGCTGGAGCGGTGGATGAGCGGTTTAAGTCACACGCCTGGAAAGCGTGCGAGGGGTCAAACCCTCCGGGGGTTCGAATCCCCCCTGCTCCGCCAGTAGTTGTAAAAAGCCCTTGTAAATCAAGGGCTTTTTTATGTTTGCATACTTCAACTATCAAATTGACTATCAAATCAATTTGCCGTGGAGTTTCTACATTGCCCTATTAACCTGTTTTTCTCAGTTACCCCGTCGTAGCGCTCTCCGAAGCGAGGATTTTGTCTGCGATGTAGCGCGCCAAGGCATACGAGCGCTGCTTACTGCCAACTGCGGAGTAGGGCTGCGAAGATAAAAAACGCAATATGTGTTCATGGTCAAGAGAAGAGGGCGCCATTTGTTGGTGATGCCTATATCGCACATAGTGGCACCGCCGGAGAATGATGTATCAGTGCCATGCTTTGCTCTGGCCGTGCCGTCAGCCAGTCCAGGTAGCGCTCTTTCGGCAGGATCACGACCATTCGCTTTTCATCAGTGGGTTTGTGAAACAGACGCATCAAAGGGTGGTCATCGGCATTCACCGTCAGCATGGTATAGCTGTGTATCTCGTCACCCTTGGCCGATTTCCACACTGACCAAAGCCCTGCAATACCCATGGGTTCACCGTCAGCGCGCGCAATGCGGGTGGGGATTGGCTTCCCGGTGCGCCAGTCCGGCTCGTAAAAGGCTTCAGCCGGAATGATGCAGTGCTGAGCACGCTTCCAAGCATCTCGAAAACTCGGCTTCGCGGCAACGGTCTCGCTGCGGGCGTTGTAGGTGTGCCGGGTAATCGTCGGGTCTGGTGACCAATGCGGCACAAGACCAAATAGGCCGGGCAATGCTTCGCGTTCCGGTACAGCGTCATCACCCACATCGGCATTCGGGTGGCGACGAATAAAACTACCCAAATAACCAGGCCAAAGGTCTAACTTGCCCGGTTCATGTGGCGGTTCCACGCCGAAATGGCGGATGTATCGATCGCGTTCTTTGAGGGCTTGATAGTGACTGCACATCGGTAAATCGTAACGTCAAATCGGCAGCCGCTACCGGTGTGCTTGCACCCTTGCGCGACCGTCATAATCTTCGACCATGGCCACCCTCAAAAAACCCGCTGAAGCTCAACGCATTTACCAACTGCACATCGCACTGCAGGTCATAGCACCGATTATTTGGCGGCGGTTGTGGATTCCTGGAAACTTGAAGTTATCGAAACTCGATCGTGTCATTCAGGAAGCCTTTGGCTGGACCAACAGTCACTTGCACGAGTTCAGGATTGCCGGCGAACGTTATGGCATGACGGAAATTGAAAGCATGGACGGTGACGAAGACCTGAAAGATGACAAGAAATTCACGGTCAGCAAGGTGCTCAAGGACTGCGTCAAGGAATTTGAGTACGGGTACGATTTTGGCGATGGTTGGCGGCATCGGGTTGTGGTCGAGGGCATCATGGCCCAAACGCCTTACAACGATTGGCCCCTGTGCCTGACGGGTGAGAACGCATGCCCACCGGAAGATGTCGGTGGTACGGGTGGGTACGAGGAGTTCCTTGAGTCCATGGCCGACCCTGAAGCTGACGACCATTTTGAAAACTGGTGTTGGAACGGCGGGCCATTTGACCCGAAGGGGTTCGACGTGAACTCTGCCAATGCCAGGATACGCAAGCTTCGCTAAAGCGACGGGCCTTTTTCGTCAACGGGACAAGCGTTTAAACAACAACCAGCCAGGACAACAGATGGAAACAGTCGTCGGTGGTCTTGTTCACCCCTTTCGATGGCCGCGTGAATCCCTCCGTTGAAATGGATTTACGCACCCTGCAAGCCTTTGCAACTGTGTCTCGCTGTATGCGGCGTTCGGCGTGGATTCTTTGAGTTGTGGCGGGTTTTAACGCTTCAGTGTGCGTGTGCTGCGAATGCCTGACCATCCTCCTCGAAGGTGTAGACCATTGATCGGTACCGCCATGTCCTCCCCGCAGGTCAGATAGGCGTTTTCGTTTCTTGGACGAACAGACCAGCCCCCGTCTATTTCCTTGTCAGCGGTGATCCGGGGCCTACCGCCCATTTCGTTGACGTCAGACTGGCTCTGCTGCAAGTTGACGGAGGAACTCCACGGCTGCTTTCTTCTGCTGCGGTTTCAATTCAGCAAACGTCAATAACAACTCAGCTTCTTGGTCGTCGTCCGCGTAGAAATAAGTGACGGACACATTCAGAACCGAAGCGAGCCGCATCATTGTCTGATAGTGAGGGGCATGTTTACCCCGTTCGTACTGGTTCATCCGCGCACTGGCTGAGAACTCATCAATTCCGGCCAAGACGCCAAGCCGCTCCTGACTAAGGCCCATTTTGAGTCGCGCCTCTTTTAGGCGCCGGGCCAAAATGGATGTCCTCACGATAAAAAGTTCTCTCGGGTCATGCTGGACCTAAGAGAATCTTAGTTTTTCGTTGATAATGTACTAAGAGTTACTTAGTGTTCATATCTGCTAAATCTGGGTGCTTCAGTAGTCTCGCAAAGGGAACTATCCAGTCTTCAGGACGAAGATTGCTGACGTTTTCCAACACATCCTGGTGGGGGGTCACCCGGATGAGTTAAATTAATCGTTGGCCTGACGCAGATCAATATTTTCGGAGTGGAGGATGTACTTCGACAGAATGGCGAGTAACACTTGCTTACATGGTGGATACTGGGCCTCTTGTTGAGTAAAGTATGGGTCGGCCAGCTGAATCAAAAATAGGGAGCCCCGACGTAGTGCTCCCGGATGACCATGTCAGGCGTTGGAGGGGCGTCTTGATGCGTTAGCGGCCTGGTTCGGCGCAACGGTGTTCAAGTCGAAATAAATGAACTTGAGCATTTAATTGGGAGATGTTGCGTAATGGAGGTCTGTTCCGATGAGCAACATTCTTTGGACATTGCTCCCGTTCGCAGTGAGTTTTGCAATGACGTCACAGAATTCAGGTTTCTCACCCACCACTTGGCAGAAACGCAATCCCAGCTGCGCCTCACCCTGATTTTTTGTTCTTTTTTCTATCTTGCATTCTCCCTGACTGATATTGCTGTCCTTGGCTACGGTCGCGACGCATTCATTCTATTTATGGGCCGCATGGCGGTCGCCGTAACAGCTGCAGGCTGTGGCTGGCTCACCTATCGCCAGCGACAATCAGTTGCGATAACGCGATTGGCGGCAACGGCGGTCGAAATAGTCGGGATGTCCACCTTCATGTTCATCGTCGTCTATCGACCAGATGAACTGCCTTGGCATGCCATGTCGATGGCCATCATGCTTATCGTCGTCTATATTTTCATTCCGAACCGCCTCGCCTATTCGCTCGCTGTGGCCCTGTCCGCCACAGGCGTGTTCATCCTTCTTGCATTCTCCATAGGCAATCTGAAGCCGTCGGACATGCTGACGATGTCAATGTTGCTGCTGCTCGCGAACACTTTCGGTTACGTCGCCGCACGGCGCTACCATCGTCTCTGGCGCGAGGAATTCCGTACCCAGTCGATTCTCAAAAACCTTTCAATGCACGACCACCTCACGGGGTGCTTCAACCGGCGTTATGTCCATGAGAAATTGCTCGACAGCGAGATATCTCGCGCCCAACGCTTTGGCCTGTGCTTGACTGTCGTCATGTGCGACCTCGATCATTTCAAGGTCGTCAATGATAGTTACGGCCATCATGGTGGCGATGCCGTATTGCGTGACTTCTCTCAATTACTGAGAAAAATGACGCGCAAACAAATTGACAGCGTTGTGCGCTATGGTGGCGAGGAATTTCTGCTGGTCCTGCCAGAAACGGATTTGTACGGCGGTGTCCTGCTGGCCGAACGTCTGCGCGTTGCTTTCGCTGGCGCTGCCACAGTCCATGACGTCAACCAGAACATCAACACAACGGCGAGTTTCGGCGTCGCCACCGTCGACTTCGCGCGCTCCAGGAAAATGATCACGCTCGATAGCTTGATCGCAACTGCTGACAAACTGCTGTATGACGCCAAGACTGGCGGGCGCAATCAGGTCAAGTCCCTGCAACTGTCGTAACAAGCAACGAGAAAAAACAGTTGCAGGCACCACTCCCCGTTGACACCCACCACCGCGATGGTGCATACCAATTCGATAGACCGAAATAAGGTGGACATAGGTTGGAATCAGACCTCGGCGTACAGCCAATATGTATACCGGTGAAATTGCCGGGGTGCCGCTGGGTTTGCACGTGGCTGATGGCGTAGTTACAGCGTTTACGATGGTTACGTGCCCTGTGTCTGGATGAGCCAGGCGTGATGGGCGGGGTGGCCATCAGTGGCATTTACGATCTGGAGCCGATGCGCTTGTCATCCCTCAATGACAAGCTTCAATTGACCGAGGCAGAGCAGGCCGCATTGAGCCCTTTGCATCAACCGCTCAGCCAAAATCCTTTAGTGGTGGCTTACGGAACCGGCGAATTGCCTGAACTGAGGCGTCAATCAGAACAGTTCGCTGCCGCACGGCGTAACTTGCCAGGCAAGCTGCTGCCATTGGCGCAACGCAACCATTTCACGATTCTCAATGAGTTGGCGGATCCCGACGGATCGCTCACAAGGGAAGTGTGTTTGCTTGCAGACATCTGAGCCCGCAGAAGTAACTCAGATTTGTGCTTGTAGGCATTATTGACAACGCCGAAAGAAGTAAGCTGCCGTAATGACAAAAGGATCTCTATGAAAACCGTCCTGATCACCGGCGCCAATCGTGGTATCGGTCTGGAGCATGTGCGTCGCTTTGTTGAACGCGGCATCCAAGTCTTCGCTGCCGTCCGATCACCCACTGATGCAGGGGAATTGCGTGAACTGGCCGATGCACCTGGCAGCACCATCAAGGTCTTGCCCTACGACGCGGCTGATCCCGCAGCCCCGGCTGGTTTGAAGGCCGCGCTGGGTGACACCTCCATTGATCTTTTGTTTGCCAACGCCGGTGTCATGGGCGACCGAAAACAGTCGTTCGGCTCTGTCGATGTTGAAGAAGTGCTGCACCTTGTCCGCGTTAATTCACTGGCCCCGTTGAAACTTGCCGAAGTCCTTGCAGACAACGTGGCAACCTCAGCAGACAAGTTGATCGCGCTTCAGTCAAGCCAGATGGGTTCTATCGGTGACAACAGCTCAGGCGGCTACTACGCATACCGGGTATCCAAGGCTGCACTCAACATGGTGGCCAAAAGCATGTCAAACGATCTGCGGTCGCGTGGCGTGATTACCGTTGCTCTGCATCCAGGTTGGGTGCAGACGCGCATGGGTGGTGCAGGTGCACCCGTGACGGTCGCGCAATGTGTTGCCGGACAACAAGCGTTGTTTGATCGGTTAAAACTATCGGACAGCGGCCACTTCTTCAATTACGACGGGCGGGAATTGCCTTGGTAGCTTGAAAACGTGATCCGTGGCATGAGCAGAGCCTACCGTTATGCGGCATGAGCAGACACATTGCCGTCATACAACGTTTTGATCTGATTGCTCCAGACCGGCCCGTTAGGCTGTGCACTTGAAAGTCTGCAAAGTAGTGATGTTTTCAACCGCTGGAGTGTTCGAACTCGACCACAAGCA